>Ga0308414_1000270_pt1 | contig 32495 bp, 27 predicted proteins | sample HotsprSampleOS50_FD_205667 | JGI IMG/M metagenome (GOLD analysis project Ga0308414, IMG submission 205667) | Hot spring phototrophic mat microbial communities from Octopus Spring, Yellowstone National Park, Wyoming, United States - 20090730_OS50 ...
AAAGGGGGGAAAGTAATCCTTAAACTATCCGTTAAGCCAGAAAGAAGAGCTTGGATTAAGGGATTGTTTGAAAATATCGATAATTTTTTTCCCCCTTTGGCTATTTCTAATGCATAATTCGGGATAATAATTTCAAATACCAGCCAAGCGAAGAAGTTTACTGGAAACAAGGAAAGTCCTCAGAAAAAGATTTTATTTACACAACCACTCAGTTTATTACCGTTGAAAAGTTAGATCAGATTCACGAAGAAATGCAGCCCGATGAAAGCTTGCTTATTTGCTGTAAAAAATATTCAAAGCCCTGTGAAAACAGATATTCAAATATTACAATCAAGAAAATTCCTCAAATGCTTCTTGGTAAATGTGAATTTGGCAGAGAAGATTACAGCTTAAACATAATTTCAATGCCCAGAAATGAAAACGAACCGGAATTTATTCCTAAAGGATTTAATGAAGAAAAGAATAAAATAAAAAAGAAGAAAGAAGATGATACACCTACACTTTTTTCAAAGTAAAATTGTCATTCTGAAGGAACGAAGTGACTGAAGAATCTAAAGTAAGAAAGATTCTTCGTTAACAATCAGAATGACGAGAGATGTAATTTATGAACAATCAATACTATGTTTACATATTGACGAATAAAAATAATACAGTTCTATATACTGGTGTAACTAATAATCTTGAAAGAAGACTATATGAACATAAAAACAAGCTAATAGATGGATTCACAAAAAAATACAATATTAACAAATTAGTCTTTTATGAAATAACGAATGACATTAATTCTGCCATAGCTCGTGAAAAACAGATTAAAGGATGGCTAAGAATAAAAAAAATTAAATTAATTGAGATGATGAACCCTAATTGGGAAGATTTAAGTGCTGAATGGCATAAGTAATGTCATTCTGAAGGAACGAAGTGACTGAAGAATCTAAAGTAAGAAAGATTCTTCGCTAACGCTCAGAATGACAAAAAGGAACAATTAATGAATCAAAAAACAATCTTTGGTATATGAGGCAGTTTTATATCTCTTTCCCCATTGTCCACGCAGTGCGTGGACAATCTAAAAGTTTAAATGCTTCAAATATCCACGCAGTGAGTGGAGAAACTGGATCAATTCGTCACGCGTTGAGTGGCAAATCTAAAAATCAAAATGAAAAAAAACTGAACACACTGCGTTCAAAATTGCATTTTTCGGAAACTGCTTGGGAGTAACAATGAATAAAAACGCAAACTATATTCGGAATCGTCTTAGCTTACGAAAGCCTCAGGAAGATAGTTTATTTATTTTATCGGAACTTGTGGATAAACTTGAATTAAAAAAGGATTGCAATCTTGGACAGGAATTAGAAAAAGTTAAAAGCTCATATCCAACCTGCACAGACTTTGAAAGAAATTTTCCTTCAATTTGTTTTGCACTTGCTACAGGTGTTGGTAAAACTCGTTTAATGGGTGCCTTCATAGCTTACCTTTATTTAGAGAAGAAAATAAAAAACTACTTTGTGCTCGCACCTAACCTCACCATCTACAATAAACTGATTACAGATTTTTCTGATTCATCAAATCCTAAATATGTTTTTCAGGGAATCGGAGAGTTTGTTCATAACAAACCGGTGATTGTAACTGGTGATAATTATCAATATGCCAAAACACTTTTTGATCAATCTGAAATTAGAATAAACATATTTAACATTTCTAAAATAAATGCTGAAACCCGCGGTGGGAATATTCCACGAATTAAAAGATTGTCAGAATATCTTGGCGAATCTTACTTTGAATATCTCATTTCCTTAGATGATTTGGTGCTGTTAATGGATGAATCGCACCATTATCGTGCTGACAGAGGAATGGAGGTAATAAATGAATTAACCCCAATACTTGGTTTAGAGCTAACTGCAACTCCGCAAGTAGAAAGAGGCTCAAATACAGTTAAGTTTAAGAATGTTGTATATGAATACTCATTGGCAAAAGCAATTCGAGATGGTTTTGTTAAGGAACCCGCTGTTGCTACAAGGAAAGATTTTGATCCGACAAAGTATTCTATTGATGAACTTGATAGAATAAAGCTTGAAGATGGAATTCGGATACACGAGGACACAAAAGTAGCTCTGGATATCTACTACCGCGATAGTAAAACAAAGTTAGTCAAACCTTTTGTGCTTGTTGTGGCTAAAGATACAGACCACGCATCACAACTAAGGCAGCTTATACAATCTAATTCTTTTTTTGATGGCAGATATGCAGATAAAGTTATGGAAATTCACTCAAGCCAACGTGGAGAAGAAAAAGAAGAAAACATTCAGCAGCTCCTTTCGTTAGAAGACCCAAATGATAAAATAGAAATTGTAATTCACGTTAATATGTTGAAAGAAGGTTGGGATGTTACTAATCTTTATACAATAATTCCTTTAAGAACAGCAGCTTCCACCACCTTGAGAGAACAAACAATAGGAAGAGGGTTGCGATTACCTTTTGGAAAAAAGACTGGATCAAAAAAAGTTGATACTCTAACCATTGTCTCTCACGATAAATTCCAGGAGATAATAGATGAAGCAAACAAACCCGATTCTATTATTAAGCAGGAAAATATTATTGTAATTGATGTGCAAGAACTTCAGAGACCAAAAGAAGTTGTTACATCTCGCTCCAGAATGGAACAGGATTTTGACGAGGAAGAAAAACGCATTGAAGCAATTACAGAACCAGAAAAGAAACAAGAAGCAAAATTAACTCTCGAAATAAAGAAAGAAATTTTATCAACTCTACCTTCCTTAAATACTGCAGTTAAAAATATTTCTGAATTAAAAAGCGAAGAAGTGAAAAAAATAGCAGTTGAAAATTACAAACAAAGAATTTATGCTGATCCGCAGCAATCAATGTTTGCTGAAGACAGAGTTAAAGAATTTACAGAGCATTATGAAGCTGTTGTTGATAACTTTACACAAAATTTGATTGAGATACCTCGCATTACTATCCAGCCAAAAAGCGATATTAAAACAGGATTCAGAGATTTTGAACTTGATACAAATTCCCTGAACTATCAACCTGTATCGGAAGAAATACTTAGAAAAACATTGCGCGAGCAGGAAGTTGATATAATTGCTGGGAATCATTTTGGAAGGATTAAAAATGATTCACCCGAAAATATAATCGTGAACGAGCTCATTAATTATCCTGAAATTGACTATGACGAACAAGCTGAATTTTTATTCAAGTTAGCACATCAGGCAACAGCAAAATTCAAAGAATATCTAAAAGATGAAGAGTTAGAGAATGTTGTCCAGTACCATAAATCTGAAATAGGAAGATTCATCTATCAGCAAATGATGGAACATTTTTATGTTGAAGCACCTGAGTTTGAAAAACCTTTGATTGATGTAAAAGCATTTACTAAGATAGAAGACCATAACTACTCAAAATATTCTCAGGATCAGATATACGATTATAAAGAAACCATCAATCCAACCGCAGATATTCCTAAAAAAATATTTACAGGATTCAAGAAATCTTATCACCTGCTTTATAAATTTGATTCCAAGACGGAAAAAGATTTTTCAATAATTCTTGAGCAGGATAATGATGTATTAAAATGGCTAAGATCAGCGCATAACCAATTCAGGATATATTGGGCACATAACTCAAAACAATATCAACCTGATTTTGTTGTAGAAAGTATAGATGCTATTTACATAATTGAAACGAAAAAACAAGACGCTATGGATGATGATGAAGTAAGGGATAAAACACGAGCTGCATTAGAATATTGTAAATATGCTTCTGAATATACAGCTTCTTTTGGCGGCAAACCCTGGAAGTATGTTTTAATTCCTCATAATGCTGTGCAGACAAATATGAGTTTTAAGTACTTGGCTGAAAATTTCGAAATTAGACAAAATCCTTAAAGAATTAATTAAGCATAATCCTCACTTCTGGGATGATGATACAATAAGTAAAACTTTTACAGATGATTAATGAAAACAGATTGTTAATCATAAGTCCATTTGAAAGTAAAGTCACACGCCCAACAAATCAAACAGCAATAAAAAGAAATGAGCTCATCGCAGAAATTTCAGATAAGGTTTTTATACCTTATTCAGATGATAATGGAAATCTATTTCATCTAAAGAAAAAATTTGAGGATAAGCTCATAAACCCGACAATTAAGAAATATTAATTTATCTAACCATCTCCCTAATCCCATCTTCCGGAGAAATCGGTGTAAAGTTAAATCTCTTATTAAACTTACTGCTGTTGAAGAAATAATCTTGTTTGAATTGATATCCAACATCCTGCAATTCTTTTAGTATTGGGACGAAGATTCCCAAAGCACTGATCATCCATTCCGGCATTGTTTGAATTTTCTTTTGCTTGTTCATCGCATTCATCATTAATTCAATCCACTGACGGTTAGTAAGTTTTTTATCAGTAGTTGGCAAATGCCAAACCTGATTGTAAGCATCCGGAGTATTGCCAAGAAGTGCAACTGCTTTTCCAATATCTTTATTGTAAATGAAATTATGGATTACATCCAGTTTGCCAAGCCATTGTGGATTTTTGTTGTTGATGAGTTTAAAATAAACTGTCTGATAAAGCATACTTCCGATTACTCCCGGTCCGTAAAAATCCGGTGCGCGTGCAATGATGGCTTCAACTTTATTTTTTTCAACTGCGTCCATAAGCATTCTTGCAACTTCTGCTCTTACTTTTCCTTTTCCTGAAATTGGATTGATGGGTGTTTCTTCTGTCATATCAGAGAGATACTTCGGATCATACATATAAACATTATCAAAAAAGAAGATTTTGGGTTTGTGTTTACTGCAGGACTCAATCAGATTTTTCATAAACTTTGGCCAAAGTTCACGCCATACTTTTGTGTTGTATGGAAACCCAATCATTACATAAACGATTTCAGAACCTTCAACTGCTTTATCAAGCTGGATCGGATCTGTTAAATCAGCTTTCATCAGTTGATCTGTTTCATTTACCTTTTTGGGATTGCGGCTTACTACGCGAATATCTTTTGTGTAGTTTGATAACTCTCTTGTTATCTCTGTTCCTGCACCGCCGCCGGCACCAAGTATTGTTTGCATTTTTGTTTTCCTCTGATTTTGTTTAATTAAAACTCTATCTTAATTCCACCAGCCGGGAGAAATTTCCACTGATAAATATAATCAACTTGCTGAGTTTTTTGATTCCAGATGATCTGTTCAACATTTTCTATGTTCAGCACATTCTGAAAATCTAAATAAGTTGTAAATGCCCAGCCAAACATTTCGAAACGATAATCTACTCTTATATCCAATCGCTGATAATCTTTGTAACGAACACCATTGTATCTGGTAAAATCATAAATCGTTTGATTGAATTGTGCAGAAGCAGCTTCATCAAGCGGAGTATAAGGTCTGCCGCCCATAAATCTGTACTTTGCGGATACTTCAAAATTATTTGTAATCTTATAACCGATTATTGCTGTTAGAACATTCTGATAATCAAAGCTGCTCGGTCTTTCAATTCCATCCAGTGAAGTAAAATTTATTTTCGAAAAAGAATAATTAAACATTCCGTACAATCCATTGGTTAATTTTTTCTGAATGAAAAACTCAACGCCTCTCGCATAGCCATCACTTGCGGGTAAAAGAGGTTCAAGTCCGAGAGTTTGATATTCGGCACCGGCATTTGCATAAGTAACTGCTGGATTAAGTACACTATTCGGATAATCAGAATACTGCTTTTCAAAATACTCAACTGTTATTTTCAAATCACTTGAAGGATAATATTCAATACCGGTAACAAACTGTTCTGTTTTTATCTGCTTTAAATCTTTATTCTGATCGTAAGCAACCAGCCACAACAAAGGCGGCGCCTGATGATAGATTCCGTAAGCTGCATTCAGCTTTAGATTATCAAGAATATAAAATCCTGCGGAAGCTCTTGGAGAAATTGTTCCTTCGTCATTCAGATAACTGAAGTAATCATATCGCAAACCAGCCATTAAATCTAATCTTGCAAAAAGATTTTTTGAATACTGTATGTACGGCGAAAGCTTGTAAGCTTCTGCAACTGCATCATAATTTAATTCCGGCAATGTGCTGCCGTAAATATCAATTGTCTGTGCACGGAAAATGGAATTGTCATTTCTCAAATACTTTGCTGTAAAACCAGCTTCCAGCAAATCAGTTGGAGAAAATCTTTGAGAAAGTTCGGAACGAAGAACATATTCTCTGTCCAGTGATTCGTTATTGAAAGTCGGTTTACCCAAAGAATCGCTGTCAACTTCTCTCTGATACATATTGGTTGATAAAGATGTTTGAAGAAAAGTCTGATTCCCAATTAACCACTTGTGAACAACACCACCGGCAGCAGACCATCCTGAAAAATCAGTACTGACAATAAACGGATCATCTTCGTCATCTACGCCTTTAAAGTTTATTTTATCAATTCCGCCAAGACCGATAAAAGTAAGTTTATGTTTTTCTGATATTTCGTAGGTGGCTTTAAGATTAAAGTTTGAGTAGTTGGGAACAGCAGTTAATCCCGTTGAAGATAAAATTAAATCGAGATAGCTTTTTCTTGCAGAAAAAAGATAAGAGCTTTTTCCATCCTGCAAAGGACCTTCTAAAATAATTCCGCCGCCTGCAATTCCGATATCTATCTTTCCGTTAAAATTATTTTTATCACCATTACGATACTGAACATCCATTATTGAAGAAAGTTTGTCGCCGTACTTTGCCGGAAATCCGCCTGCGCTGAAAGTTACATCATTAAGAAAATCTACATTGATCATTCCGATTGGTCCACCGGATGCACCCTGAGTTCCGAAGTGATTGATATTTGGAACTTCGATGCCTTCGACAAGAATAAAATTTTCGGCTGGACTTCCGCCCCGAACAATCAAATCATTTCTGCTGTCAGTTGCGGTAGTAACACCAGGCAGCGATTGAATCATTCGGTTCAAATCTTCAACAGCGCCCGGCGCTCTTCTAATTTCTTCTGCTGATAGCGAGTTTGTGCTTGTTACAAGGTCACTGGGTTTATCAAAATATTTTTCAGATGATACCACAACCTCTTCGGTTTCGTAAGAAGCGAGTTTCAGTTCAATTACAATTTTGCTGCTTTGCTTTCCTGTAACAAGAATATCTGTTTTGTATGTTGTTACATAATAAGGTGCGGATATTTTTAAGTTGTATGTTCTTGGATCAAGACCATCGATCACAAAACTTCCGTGAATATCGGTTGCTGTTAAAATTCCAGTGTTAAGAACTTCTATTACAGCGCCAACAATTGCCTGCTTTGTATCGCGGTCAATAACTTCGCCGGTTATTTTTCCCTTAACAACTTCTGTTGTTTTGGTTGATGCGTTTATTCCGATAATCAAAATCAGAATTCCGAATAATAGATTTTTCATTTTGTCTCCTTTCTCGTGAACATTGATATTTTAGTGAACGTTGTTTAGTTAATCTTTAAAAAATTTTTAGTATGCCCTGGATAAAAAGTGAAGCGCTCCTTTAATCAAAGGTTTGATAAACTCTGTTGGCATCATCATTAATCTTTCTCTCACATAAAGCGAAGCCATTCCATGAACAAATGACCAGAGAGAAAAAGCTGCAACCTCAAGATCAACTCCTTTAAAGTGTCCGGCTTCCATCGCTTGTTTAATATTTAATTTAAGAAGATCGTAAGTTCTCTCTCCTTCAATCCAGTGATCATTCTTCTTCAGCTCTTTTGATGGTGTGCGCGAGATAAACATAACATCATAATACTCCGGATATTCCATTGCAAACTGCACATAAGCTTCGCCGTGTGCATATAACCTTTCAATCGGATCTTTAATATGCTGAACAGAGAGCTGCTTTTTATAAAACTCAGCAAAGCCGCGGTTATGAAGCTCAAAGAAAATTTCACTTTTATCTTTGTAGTAAAGATAAATTGTTCCGACGCTGTATTCAATTTTATCGGCAATCTTCCGCATAGTTACGTTATCGTAGCCTTCGTCTGAAAACAATTTGAGGGCTGCATTCAGAATAGCTTCCCGCATTTCGGTTTTCTGTCGTTCTTTTCTTTCTTTAACACCCATCTGAATTTCTTTGTTTACTGAACATTGTTTATTAACTAATCGAAACTTAGTAAATAAATTTCAATTAGTCAAGTAAAATTTAAAATTTTTTTTAATTAATTTTTTTGAGACTAAATAGACCCAAAATTTTAATCAAAAGGCAACTTTTTGTAAAATATTTGAGATATTTCGCAGACTTCAATAATTTTGGTTTACTTTAACAGGTGTTATATATTTGCACCTACAATTTTTGAAAAAAATAGGATTTTATTTATGGCTCATCATAAATCGGCAAAGAAGAGGATACGTTCATCTGAGAAAAGAAGACAGATAAACAAAGCTGTTGAATCAAAAATTAAGACTTTATATAAAAAAACATTGAATCTTAGCGAGAAAGAAGAATTAGAAAAATCTTATAAAGAGGCTGTTGCTTTTATTGATCAGAGCGCAGATAAAGGATTTTTACATAAAAATAATGCTGCTCGTAAAAAGTCTAAGTTAACTCTTCATCTTAATAAATCACTTTCGAAATAGTTTTTGGTGAATTGTCAGTCAAATTTTAAAGACTGACAATTCAATTTTATCTGCCCAAATTTTCGGCAACCCTTTCAACTTGTTTCCAAACTCTTAAAATATTTCCCCCAAATATTTTCTTTATGTCTTCATCTGAATAATTTCTTGTAAGTAATTCATAAATCAGATTTGGATACTTAGAACAATCCTCCAATCCTTTAGTAAGAAAATCTTCACGTACTCCATTAAAATCTGAGCCGATTCCAACATAATCAACTCCAACTAACTTTACAACGTGATCAATATGGTCTGCAGCATCTTTAACATTGGATTTTGGAATGGGATTATTTTTCCAGAACTGACTTTCATAATCTCTTGCTTCATTAGTTCCAATGATTTGATTACTTTTAATGTATTCGTCTATATCAACTTCATTCTGAAGAAATTTTTTATTAGCATCTTCTCTCAAGAAAAAATCAGCAAAAGGAATTTGAACAACTCCACCTGTTTTTGCAATTTGAATTATAATTTCATCACTAACATTCCTCTCAAAACCGGGAGTAAAATATCTGCAACCGGAATGAGAAGCAATTACAGGAGCATTAGTGATTTTAATTATATCAAAAAAGGAGCTGTCGCTTATGTGAGATACATCTATCATTATTCCGAGTCTGTTCATTTCCTTAATGACTTTTTCTCCAAAAGGGCTTAAACCATTCCAAGTTCTGACAGAATCATTAGCGGAATCGCATATTAAATTGTTTTTATAATGTGACAAAGTTATGTATCGAATTCCTTTGCGAAGATAGTATTCGAGATTCTCAATCTTATTTTCTATTGGAGAACCGTTTTCCATTCCTAAAGCAATGTAGATTAAATCTTTATTGTTTTCATCAATCTCACTAACTGACTTGATAATTTTCATTTTATCTGACAATTTTCTAAGAGATTGTTCAACTGTTTTAATCAGAAAATCAGCTCTTTCCTTTGATTTTCCTTCATCTGCTTGACGAGGTGAAGTAAAAATTGCTAAAAAAGCTAAATTAAGTTCTCCTTGCTTTGCTTTGATATAATCAAATTGATCTGATGAAATTAGAGTTGAAGCATCAAAATTTTCATCAAAAATCCAATCTGGTAAATCAATATGAGTATCTACGATAAATATTTCCTTTGAAAGTTCTAATGCTTTTTTATATAATGATGAATCAACGTCTTCTTGTGCTACAATCAAGATAGCGCTAAAAAGAAACAAATAGATTTTTAATTTCAACATAACTTCTTTTTCTGTTTTTTATTAAAATAAACTTAATAATTTCTTTTTACAATTTTGAAGAATTTAAGATTATTATTTTCTGCTAAACAATGGAGTTGAATATATTTGAGTTACTCAACATAAATTTTATGAAAACACTATGAAACATTACAACATCAAGGGAAAACTCTTCAACAATTACCAGACAGAACTTGAAAATTTAGTAAATGAAAAAATTGTAGAGCGAATCTGGAAAAAAGATCATACCGTTTGGAGCGAAAATCCAAAAGAGATTTCAGACCGACTTGGCTGGCTGGATTGCGTAAATTATTCTCGTAAAATGTTAGATGAAATACAATCTTTCGTAAATGAAATTAAATCAGAAGGATTAACAGATGTTTTATTATTAGGAATGGGCGGCTCATCACTTGCTCCTGAAGTTATTGGAAATGTTTTTGGCAGACAAGATAGATATCTCAAAATTCATGTTCTCGATAGCACGCATCCTGAAGCAGTTAAACATATAGCCGAGAGTTTAAATCCTAAAACGACGTTATATATTGTTTCAACAAAATCAGGCGGTACGGTCGAAACAATTTCGTTTATGAAATTTTTTTTCAATTATGTGCTGGATTTTCTTGGTAAAGAAGAGACTGAAAAACATTTCATTGCAATAACTGATCCCGGAAGTGGATTAGAGGATATTGCAAAAAAATTAAATTTCAGGAAAATCTTTCTTAATGATCCAAATATAGGTGGTAGATTTTCAGCATTATCATTATTTGGCATCGTTCCTGCGGCATTAGCCGGAGTAGATATAGAAAAATTTTTCATTCGCGCTGACAGTGAAATTCTTAACTCAAGAAAGTCGGGAGATCTTATTGAAAGAAATATTTCTGCACAATTTGGAATATTACTTTCAGTGCTGACAAAAAATGGAAAAGATAAAATTACAATCGTTACTTCAGAAACATTTAAGTCGTTTGGAGCGTGGATTGAACAACTTATTGCCGAATCAACAGGTAAAAACGGAAAAGGAATTCTTCCTATAGATTTAGAAGATCTTTTAAGTGCAAATTCTTATTCAAAAGATAGAGCTTTTGTTATAATAAAACTAAAAGGAGACAGAGTTGAACAAGAGAAAATTTATTCAATAAAAGACAGCGAATTTCCAATAATTGAGTTTGAATTAGAAGATATATACGATCTCAGTAAACAATTTTTCCTTTGGGAATTTGCAACCGCAGTTGCTGGCTGGTCGTTAGGAATACAACCATTTGATCAGCCCAATGTAGAGCAAGCCAAAGTTGTTGCCCGTAAAATTATCAGTGATTTTCAATCAACAGGAAAATTAAATCTTCCCGATCCTGTTTATGATTTTGGAGATATTAAAATTTATTTTGATAAAAAATTTAATGGTTTGAAAGAAGCTGTCCCTGCACTATTAGAAAATTATATTAGTGGAAAAAATTACATCGCAATTCAGGCTTACTTAAATCCAACCGAAGAAGTTTTTGAAGTTTTACAAATGTTCAGAAAGAGAATTCAGGTAGAATTTAAAGTTGCGACTACTTTGGGACTTGGACCAAGATTTCTGCATTCAACCGGACAACTACACAAGGGAGATGGTGGGAACGGATTATTCGTTCAGTTTATAGACAGCTCTGATGCAGAGGTTAAAATCCCAGATGAAGCCGGAATTACAAAATCATCTATCTCTTTTGGTATCTTGATTAAAGCTCAGGCTTTTGGTGATAGACAAGCATTGATTGATAATAAAAGAAAAGTAATGACTTTCGATTTAGGTAAAAACGTTTTAGAAAATATAAAAATTATTAAAAATAGTTTTTGAATTGAGATTTTTAGTTATTGTTAAATTACTGCTTTTTTGGTTTGTTTGTTTTTCTCAAACAGCCGGGCATCAACAACCACTTATCAGAGTATTAATAATTCAATCAGCTCAAAATGTTACACTTAATTTTCTTTCTGAATTTGATGCCGTTCTATCAAAAGAAAAACATCAATTTAAGAAAGGAGATTCAGTAACCATATCAGCTTTAAATAAATTTTTAAAAACTCAAATAAATGATGAGATTATATTAACCAACAAAAATAAAATGGTTTTTCAGAGTGAAAATGAAAGTGCTTTATTAAAAATTAAAAATGTTCCTTATGGAGTTGGCTGGTGGTGGGAAGGAAAAGAAGATAGATTTTATAATTGTACAATAGAGGTTGTTTTAAACAAAAACGATTTAATTGATGTGATTGCAATTATGCCGATTGAAAAATATTTACAAGGAGTTGTGCCAAATGAAATAGGTTCTGATTCTCCTTTTGAAGCATTAAAGGCTCAGGTTATCTCTGCAAGAACCGAAACAATGCACGCTTTGATTTCAAGAAAATATGCAGGAGAAAATTATGATATCTGCTCCGATGTTGATTGTCAGGTTTACGGCGGAATTAATAAAAAAAATTCAATAACTGATTCCGCAATAAAAGTTACAGAAGGATTGTGTTTAACTTTCAATGATGAAATAATTCCAGCATATTTCTCATCTAACTGTGGTGGAATGTCCGAAAGTATTGAGAAAGTTTGGGAGAATCGCTCGCCCGCTGTTGATTATTACTTATCCCAATTTGATTCTGATGATAAATTAACATTCAATCCAAAACAGAATCCTGCTGATTGGATAAAAAGTAGTCCAGAAGTATTTTGTAATCCTCAATATCACAATCAATTACCCAATTGGAGTAAAAATAATTTTCGCTGGAAAATTGAAATTAAAAAAGAAGTTCTTAATAATAACCTTAATGAAATTAAGCCTATCGGTAAACTGAAAAAAATTATTATAATAGAAAGAGGACATTCGGGAAGAATAATAAAAACAAAATTCATTGGTGAGAAGGATTCCTTAGAATTGACAACAGAACTTTCTATTAGAAAAATTGTTAATCCTCCATTAAAAAGTTCAAATTTTATTATTGAAAATTATTCTACTTCAGATACAGAAATTCCCGATAACATTACTCTTTTGGGAGCAGGATGGGGACACGGGGTCGGACTTTGTCAAAGCGGTGCAATCGGAAGAGCACACTCTGGGCAGGATTATGAAAAAATTCTGTTTCATTATTACCCAAACACGAAAATCAAAAAGATTTACTAAACTTTCAATTACCAGTCATAAATAATCTAAATCAATACTACACATTCGCTCAAATCTCTAATGTGGCTGTCGCACAAATCTATTTTTGTTAAACTGTCCCGATTTATCGGGATCAGGTTCTAATTTTGGGTAAAAATCTAAACATTGGATTCCGATCCCGAAAGCATTCGGGACGGAATGACATCTATGCGACAGCCACCTAATGGTCAGTAATAGAATAAAGTAGAAGCGAGTTATTTTTATGTTAGAAGAAAAGCTTAAATGAAAGCAAACTTCTGGCTAAGAAGAGGTAAAGTATATCCAACAATCAACTTTTACATTTTTCTTGAAAACCTGCTTAAGCCATTAAAAGAAAAGACAATAAAAGAATATTACAATTATCGCTTGCAATCAATCGGCTACGATGGTTTTAAGGACTTTTGCCCTAAAAAAATCTTTTTATTATCCTTTTATTGTATCAAAAACAAATTTTTAAATACTTATTCTGAATTAATTCTTTCGAAAAGAATCACAATACATCTTGAAACAAAATCTAATTCAGAATTTTTCCTATAATGTAAATCTTAGATTTAAGATTGATACATTTATTCTTTTTAGTTACCTTAAGATTATTAACTTTAATTTACTCCCAATTCTTTCAATAATTCTTTCGCACCGGAGACTTTGTCTGCAAACCACAATACAAATCTAATATCCACTCCAATCGAACGGCTATAAGAATCACTCCACGCATAATCATTAATTGTGGCTTCAAATGAGCGGTCAAAATTGACACCAACTAATCTACCATAAGCATCAAGTACCGGACTACCAGAATTTCCACCACTTGTATCTGTATTGTAAATAAAAGCTACCGGAACATCTTTTAATTTCGGATGAGTATAGTTGCCGAGTTCTCCTTTAGTATATAATTCTTTGATCTTCTGATAAATCTGATAATCACCACCCCAAAAAGATTTTTCAATCATACCCTTTAGCGAACTAATCGGGGAATAATAAACTGCATCGCGAGGAGAATAACCTTTAACATATCCATAGGTTAATCTTAAAGTACTGTTTGCATCAGGAATGAAAGATTTCTTTAGCCAAAGTTTTTTAACTTCATTAAACTTTGCCATTAAAATATTTACTTTGCCATCGCGTATCTGTTGTTTTTTAAATTCAGTGTTGCGAAAATCATAAAGTTGTTTGACGAGGTTGACAAAAACATCTTTAACATTTTCAAGTTTGTAATTTTCATCTAAAAATTTTGGGGTGAAAGATTCCTGATCTTTTAATAAATCAAATTTAAAAAGTTCGTCAATAAATTTTTGTTTATCGCTTATATTGTTTATGGATTTGAACGGCTCAATATCTTTTAACTCATCGAAATTTGCCGCATCCAAAAGTATTTTACTTAAAACATCTTTTTCAATTTCTAAATCTCTTTGAGCAAACCAGTTATTAATATCATTAAGAATTTTGTTTCGATTTGCTTCTTTAAACTCTGCTTTACGCTCTGCTTCTGGTTTAGACATTTCTGTTTTGTAGTCAACAAACAAATATGCAAGTTTATGGTTATCAGAAAACATTCTTAGTGCATTTAATACAAACAGACTTCTTCCACTTTTAAAAGCATCATTATAAACTTCGTTTAGTTCGCTAAGTGTCGTTCCATATTTTTCCTTTAATTCGGGCGAGCTATTAATGAAATTCTGAAGTTCCTGCTCTTCTCTTTTCTTGCTTTCTACGAGATTAAGATTCCTTATCCCTTGTAATTTCCCTCGATAATTTTTTTCTGTATTTGCAAGTCCTTTAATTGTAGATGAAATTTCAAGAGCAAACTCAGGATCATTTTCACCAAGTTTTGTGTAATAATTTATCATCCACGCATATAACTCTTGAATATAAGGAAGCTGGAAATTGTAATGATAATCCACAAAATAAGATGGAAAATTTTTAAATGTTCGACCAGGATAACCAAGTAAAAAGACAAAATCACTTTCGTCTATTCCGTTTTTATTTATTTGAATAAATTTTTTCGGATTATAAGGCACATTATTTTCATTAAATGTTGATGTCTTTCCATCGGGAGAAACGTATGCTCGCACGAATGAAAAATCTCCGGTATGTCGTGGGTAAATCCAATTATCAGATTCTCCGCCAAATTCACCAACAGCTCGGGGCGGAACGTAAACCAATCTTATGTCTCTGATTGTTTTATATCTGAACAAGACATACTGTTCACCCACAAACATTTCTGATACTTCGGCAGTAATTGAGCTGTCTTTTTCTTGTTCACGATTTACAATTTCAGAAATCTTTTTGGAAATTGCTTTTGATCTTTCAGATACATCTGAAACTTGATTAGCCGCTTCGAGAACCTCTTTACTAACATCTTCATAAGAAACAGTAATCTTAGCCGTTAATCCTTCCACAGGAATTTCGGCATTTTTGTTTGAAGCATAAAAACCATTTTCAAGATAATTCTGTTCAAGAGTGCTAACTCTTTGAACTGCTCCGAAAACACAGTGATGATTAGTTAAAATCAAACCTTCTTTTGAGACAAATGATCCTGTGCATCCACCTATTCTAACCAAAGCATCAACTAAACTTGGTCCATTAGGATTATAGATTTCATTAATTGGAATTTTTAGACCTTTTTCATTTAGATTAATTTTTGCAATATCGCTCAATGGAAACATTCCCTCGTCAGGTTTAGGAGGAATGAAACCAACTGAAATTGCAACTAAAAACAATAATGTGATTTTGAGTGCTGATTTAAATGTTTTCATTAATACACCTATAAAATATTTTATGCTTTCAAAAAATAACAAATTCATTTACAATGATAAATTAACATTCTTAAATAATCACTGAAAAGTTTTTGCAACAGATTAAAATTTTTTAATCAGAAATTGAAAATTATTTATACAGTCTTATAATTGTATGAGAATTTTTATTATTTGAGGAATAATATGGATGTAAAACAGATTTCCGCATTCTTGAAAAAAGTTGAACTCTTCAAGGATTTAACAGATTCAGAGATAACTATGCTCTCCGAAAATTTTGAGCAGCAAACTTTTCCGCAAGGCTCACTACTATTTGTCGAAAACACTCCAAGGAAAAATCTTTATATCATCGTTGATGGCGAAGTTGAATTATTTAAAAAAACTCCTTTTGGTGAAGAGAAAAGATTGTCAATTTTTACTAAGCACGATTTTTTAGGCGAAGGTGTGTTAATAGATGATTCACCACATTCAACAAACGCAAGAGCAACTTTGAATACTTCCGCTCTTGTTCTTTCGAAAGATAAGTTTTTTGAGGTATCTAAGAATGATGCAAATCTTCCTGTTTTAATTTTAAGTCGAATGGCAAGAGTAATTTCGAGAAGAATGCAGTTTACAAACACGCGTGTAATAAATCTTGGCGCACAATATCGAAGCGGAACAACCAGAAAAGAACACGATTTATTAGGAGATAGAGATGTTCCAAGCGAAGTCTATTATGGAATTCAAACTTTGCGAGCGTTAGAAAACTTTAATATCAGTGGTGTTGCTTTATCGTTTTATCCTGTATTGATTGAAGCATTAGCAATGGTAAAAATAGCATCAGCAAATGCTAATTATGAACTTGGTCTGTTATCAAAACCAATTCACTTCGCAATTGTGCAAGCTTGCAATGAAATAATCAGTGGGAAATTTCACGGACATTTTGTTGTTGATATGATTCAAGGCGGCGCTGGCACTTCAACCAATATGAATGCTAACGAAGTAATTGCAAATCGTGCGCTCGAAATTCTTGGATATGAAAGAGGTGAGTATAAATATTGTCATCCCAACAATCACGTTAATCTGTCTCAGTCAACAAATGACGTTTATCCAACTGCAATTAAAATTGCAATTATAAATAGTAATAAAAAACTTGTTGATGTTCTTAAAAGTTTGATTGAATCTTTTCACAAAAAAGCAAAAGAGTTTTCTCACATAATCAAAATGGGAAGAACTCAGCTTCAGGATGCAGTTCCAATGACACTTGGACAGGAGTTTGAAGCTTATGCAGTAACCCTTGAAGAAGAAATTAAACGACTTGAAGAAAATGCAAATCTTTTCCTTGAAGTTAATATGGGTGCAACTGCTATCGGAACAGGAATAAATGCACCTGAAGGTTACAGCGAAAAATGTGTTAAACATTTAGCAGAAGTTACCGGACTTAATGTCGTTCTCGCAAAAAATCTTGTTGAAGCTACTCAGGATACAGGTGCATTTGTGATTTATTCTTCTGCAGTGAAAAGACTTGCAGTGAAACTATCCAAAATTTGTAATGATTTAAGATTATTGTCTTCGGGTCCGAGAACAGGAATTGGCGAGATTAATCTTCCTCCAATGCAGCCCGGCTCTTCTATTATGCCGGGGAAAGTGAATCCAGTTATTCCGGAAGTTGTAAATCAGATTGCATTTAAAGTTATTGGTAATGATTTAACCGTAACCCTTGCTGCTGAGGGCGGGCAATTGGAACTAAATGTTTTTGAACCAATAATTGTTCAAAGTATTTTTGAATCAATTGAAATGCTTAAAAATGGAATGAATACTCTCAAATACAAATGCGTTGATGGAATCACAGCAAATGAACAGAGATGTATTGATTTAGTAAGAAATAGTATTGGAATCGTAACTGCTTTGAATCCCGTTCTTGGCTATGAAGTATCAACTCAATTAGCAAAGGAAGCCTTGGAAACAAATCGTGGAGTTTATGAATTGGTACTTGAAAAAAATCTTTTATCAAAAGAGCAATTAGATAAATTACTTGCTCCTGAAAATATGATAGGTCCACAAATTAAAAGGGAATAATTATGAATCCAAAGTATCTCTTATCAATAATTTTAATTCTATGTACAATTACATTCTCACAAAACAAAGAGAACAAGGTCAGACTAAGTCCCAAGGCGGAAATAATGCAGGTTGTAGGTTTTACAGAAGTTAAAATCAGTTACTCCCGTCCTGCAGTTAAAAACAGGGAGATTTGGGGGAAATTAGTTCCGTACAACACCGTATGGCGTGCGGGTGCAAATGAAGCTACAAAAGTTACTTTTTCTTCTGATGTAATAATCGAAGGGAAATCTCTTAAAGCAGGTTCGTATAGTTTTTTTACTATCCCTAATAAAAATGAGTGGACGATTATATTTAACAAAGTTGCTGATCAATGGGGAGCATTTCAATACAATGAATCAGAAGACGCTTTGAGAATTAAAGTGAAACCAAAAAAATCAAATCATTTTCACGAGTGGCTCACTTATGAAATTACAAAAACAGATGATTATTCGGCGATTATATCTTTAGTTTGGGAAAAACTAAAAATTGAATTTAAAGTTGAAGTAAAAAATTAAACGCATATCCTATACTGGAATTAACATTAGTAATTCGCATTCAGAAGTTAAATAAATAAGAAACGTTTTAATCCTACATAACAATCCATATCCTACGAGTTTTGCCGACTTTACTTGCTTGATTCCACTATTTTCCGAAAACTTTGCAAAGACTTTGTATTTTTCATTCAGCTTATTGAAAAACTTATTCTCAGAGATAAAAGTAAAAGGATAACTGATTCGTCTATCTTTATAGCCTTCCGGAAGTTCCCCAATTCCATTCCAGCTTAATTTTGAATGATGAATTACTATCACATCATCATCTGCCTGATTTAAGCCAAGTCGGTTAAATAAAAGCCATTTTGAACCCGAGTTTAGAATTTTATCAAGATATTTGTATGGTTCGTCCACACATTGTAAGGTACCGGAAGTATGTAGTAAATCAATTTGTTCAAGTTTTTTAATTGCTTCATCAAGGCTGTCGCAAAAATGAAGTTCTTCATTCTCTAATTCTTTTGCTGCTTTTACCATTGTCGGTGTTTCAACAACAATCCAATTAATTTTTATTTTTGGATTAATAAACTTCCTTGTATGAAAATAATGAGCACCGCAAGCTCCACCGAAATCTAATACATTTAACTTTTGAAAACCATTTTCTATTATAGGATTGATTACAGATAAAAGACTATATCCGCTTGTATCCCAAAGTGGAATACAGCCAGATTCAAGTTCATTTTTGAAACGTTTAGTTTTTTCTAACACTACTTCAACCAATTCATTGTCTTGATATGAATTTGTTGAACAATGTTTTAGTGCTTCTTTATAACTCCTAAATTTCTTTATTGAAGTAGTTTTCGACTCTAAATGTTGTAATAACGAAAGCGGTAAAATTTTTTTTATTAAATTTCTCATAGTTATTAAACACCATTGTTATTAAATCAATTCTTGATAAAACAATTTCAGTATTATAATTTTCAATTGGGTAGCGTAAGAAACTTAAACCTGATTAGCTAAAATATTTAATTAAAATATAGTAAGGAACTATTATAAATTACAAGCAAAATTTAATGGAAGCGTTCAAATTTTCGGTTGCTGTACATCTGTCTAAAATAAATTTATTTATTTGGCAAAAGCCTGCCCATTCTTCTAATTTTTTTCAGTTCACTGGAAATGCAATAAATGCTGATTAGATTTATTTTTTTATCTATTGCAGTTGGATTTATCCAACTTTTATTATAAAGAATAGGATATTAAGGGCTTTAGCCACATTTAATTAAAAGCCTTTAGCAATAAGAAAGAAATACTTTTTTATAAGGAATTCAAATAAAAACTAAATCATTTTCTTTTATTTTGAACTAAAATCAGAGTTTATTGAGCTAATTTAATCTTTTTTGAACAGCAATGAGAATTATAAGAATTTATAATTTATCCTTCTACAATTAGATACTCGTTTTGAATTTTGAAGTTAAGATTTTCGTATGTTAAATTAACTTTAGTTTTCAGCAAATAATAAAAAAGATTCATACGAAACGGAAATCTAAATAATTGTTATTTTAACAATATGAAAAAACAAAAACCAGAAACGTATAAACCTGATTGGTCACCGCAAACTGATAACGAAGCATTTACTGTTCGTGTTGTAAAAGGAGTTGATATTTCGGGCAACTCAAATAAAAATAATTCTTTGAAAAGAAAAATTCTTTCCATTGATGAATACGTTAATGGTGTGCTGAATTTTGATAGAAATATTTTGGCAAGAACCATAACACTGATTGAAAGTAATAACCCTCATCATCAGGAAATAGCACAGCAAGTATTAACTAAACTTCTACCTTATTCAGAAAAATCTTTGAGAATCGGAATAACAGGAGTTCCGGGAGCGGGTAAAAGCACTCTAATTGAATCATTTGGATTATATCTTATTAATCAGGGGCATAAAGTTGCAGTTCTGACTATTGATCCAAGCAGTTCTATTACAAAAGGGAGCATTTTGGGTGATAAAACAAGAATGGAAAATCTTTCCAAACAAGACAATTGTTTTATCAGACCATCTCCTTCGGGCGGAACATTAGGTGGTGTGGCACGAAAAAGCAGAGAAACAATTACCGTTTGCGAAGCCGCAGGATTTGATATTATTTTAATTGAAACCGTTGGCGTTGGTCAAAGTGAAGTAACTGTCAGATCAATGGTTGACTTTTTTCTTCTTGTTTTGATTGCTGGCGGCGGCGATGAATTACAAGGAATTAAAAGAGGTATAATGGAATTGGTTGATGCTATTCTTATCAACAAAGCTGATGGCGACAATGAGAAGAAAGCAAATATATCAAAAGCTGATTATGAAAATGCTTTATACTATTTACAGCCTGCTACTAAAGGATGGATTCCCAAAGCTTTTACTGCCTCTGCAATTACTGGAAAAGGAATACCCGAGCTCTGGAATACAATTAAAGAATTTGAAAAACTAACCAAAGAGTCCGGATTTTTTGAAACGCGAAGAAAATCTCAGCAAATTGAATGGGTTCATAGAATGGTTGAAGATTTTATAATTGATGAATTTTACTCAAATGAAAAAGTAAAAAAAACTATCAAGTCTATTGAAGAAGAAATTTCAAAAGGACTAATCACTCCTACTCTCGCAGCAGAGAAATTATTGAAGACCTTTAAATCCTGATTAGTATCAAGGAATAAATTTCAGATGTTGGCAAAAAACTTTAACTTTAACTTAAACTTAAATTTTAACCCCCTGATTAGTATCAGGGAATAAACTTAAGATGTTAGTGTTATTTCTACAATCTAATAAAGTTATTTACTTAAAATCATTTTCTTCGTATCTTTATAAACAATCGAGCCAGTTGAAGGGTCGGTTATTCTCAATTGATAAAAATAAACTCCGCTTGGTAATGTAGAATTTAGAATGTAGAATGTAGAATGTTTTCCTGCTTCGTAATAACCGTCAACTATTGTTTCGATTTCTCTTCCGAGTATATCAAATAATTTTATAGTTTGCCTACTGCCTACTGGAGACTGCCAACTGATAGTGGTACCTGGATTGAATGGATTTGGATAGTTCTGTTCTAAAACAAATTCAGAAGGAATATCATAATTAACTGACACAGTTGGTAAAATTTTATATGAGCCATCAATATCAACTTGTTTTAATCTGTAAAGAATTGTTCCGTTAACAAGATTTTCATCAATAAAACTATAATTAATTCTTTCCTGAGTAGTGCCGGCACCATTAACAAAACCAATTTTTTGCCATTGAGAATTGAGACCAGGTATTTTTCTCTGAACTTCAAAACCTAAATTGTTTAATTCACTCGAAGTTGACCACTTCAAATGAATTTTATTTTCAATTAACTCTGCAATAAAGGAAGAAAGTTCAACGGGTATAATTGTAAAAACATAAATAGAAATATCATCCAAATACCAACCATCTCTATTTACAGAGACATCTGATCTTAATTCAAATCTTAATTTATTCTGACTCGAAGTATATCCTGCAAGAGTAATTTCTTCCTCAACCCAAGTTGTTTGAGTTCCATCGTATAAAGGTTCACCATTAGGTTGAAATGAACCAGTCCCCGGATTAGTATAATTTCCCTGAAGCGGTGCCCAAGTTGTTCCGTTGTTTGTTGAAATTTTTACTTGTCCGTAATCGTAATTATTTTCAATATCGAACTTCGTATAGAACTTTAGCTTGGGATTTGCATAACTGCTTAAGTTAACAGCATCTTTTAGTGTCATTGTTACAGTTGCATTATTTGCATAATTTCCTGTTGGACTATCAGTGTAAGAATTAGGAGCTGAAACGAATGATGAGGTTGTTACTCCCCAAGCAGGAGTTGATGGAATTGCGGTTATATTCCACATAGCATTGATATTATTGGTTGTATCTGCGAGCAATAGTGTTGGTGTACCAATGATAATTTTTATAGTATCTGTTCTAAGCTGTATGCTTCCGTTAAAAACTGTAACTAATAATTTTACATTTGTTTCAGGAGGTATATTTCCAATCGTAAACGAAAAATTCTGATTTACATTTTTTGTTGTTCTTGCCTGAACATTTCCAACATTTATCACTCCGTTAGAAATACTTATTTGAGAATTATCAGAGGATAATGATAATGAAACATTATTACCATCGCTCAATCCTTTATTTTTAACAGTCTGAATTGTTAATTGAACAACATCTCCATGATTAAAATATTGTTGAGAAAAAGAATAATTACCGAGAGAAATATATTCGCCTGCAACCCACGCATTATAAAGATTTGGTTTTAACATTCCCTGAGCAAGCGGGAAAATCCTATTAGTTGGAGGCCAAAATCCATCAGAGGACGAACCAATTTCAACAGTGTAGCCAAATGCTTTTTGTTTTGTGGTTTGTTCGCCATACATCCAATCTCTCACAGAGCCATTTGAATTATAGCCAAGAATCTGATAGCTGTTTCCGTGAGTATATCCATTATATGAGCACATATCTGTTGAAAACTCTACATAAGTAGTATTATCGGGAGTGAAAGAATTTATATAGCCCCAAGGATAAAGAAATGCATTTTGATAAGAATGCATATTAAAATGAGTTTTATAATTGTTTAATAAAGCAAAATCTCTTACTGCTTGAGACTCTGGTTCTGAAAAAGGAGAGGGACCCCGATAAGTTTCACTTGTTGGATCTGGACTTGAGCCGCTGTTATCATAACCCCACATATATCCGAAATTTCTGTTTAAATCAACACCATAACTACCGCCGTTGTTTCTTCTGTTTTTTCTCCACATTCCTCCGCCGTTAGGATTTGTTTGACGATTATATTCATATCCATCCGGATTAAAGCAAGGAACAAAGAACATCTCTCTGTTATTTACGAGATAAGTTACTTCAGGATTTACTCCATAGTTTTGAAGCAGATACCACATAAAATACATCATAGAAGCCATTGACTGAGGTTCACGCGCGTGTATTAAAGCATCATATCCAACCTTCGGTTCATTTTCACTCACGTTAGGATTATCCGAAATTTTTAAAGCCCAGATAGGTCTGCCCTCCTGACTTGAACCAATCTGAAATTTTTGTGTAATAAGATTAGGATATTGTAAATACATCGAATCAAGTTGAGCAACAATTTCATTAAATGTGTAGAACCCGCCTATTGAACCAAAACCAAATCCATCTACATTATAAAGCTCTTTACTTTCCAATATAAAGTTCTGTTTTTCTGATTCTGTAAGTTGCGGTCTTGAATTGTAGTGAGCATACCAATCATCAATCAATACCTGATAGTTAAATGAAGATGATTTCAGTTTTAAGAATTCTACATCAGAAATGAAAATTGTTAGTGAGTTATCTTTATCGAAATAAAAATGGTCATCATCAATACCTATTTGCTGCAATTTTTCAATCGTGTTAAAATCATTCAAGAAAATTTTGACCTGTTTATAATTTTGAGCCGTTAGGTTAATGCTGAGGAGAAAAATTAAAAGAAAAGTAAAAATATATTTGATATTGTACCTAAAAGATTTTTTTATTCTTAATTAAAATGTGGAAATTATTTTATTCCTGCAATAATATTTCTTTTGCTCTTTTCAAATCTTCAAATTGTTCTGCTGAAGGTTCCGGGAAAGATAATTTTAATTTTTTCATTGATTGAGTAATAATTTCACTTATAACTGTTCTTGCAAACCATTTTTTATCTGAAGGTATTATAAACCAAGGAGAGAATTTTGTGCTTGTCGAAGATATCGCCTACTGATAAGCGAGCATATATCTGTTCCAGAATGATCTTTCTTTTACGTCTTGATAAGAGAATTTCCAGTTTTTTGTTTTGTCATCAATTCTTTTTAGAAATCTTTTCTTCTGCTCTTCAAAAGAAATATGAAGATAAAATTTCAAAATTATTGTTCCGTTTTCATACATATATCTCTCGAAATAGTTTATTTGTCGGTAACGTTGCTTCCAGATGTTTTTTGAAATTAGTCTTTGAGGAATATTCTGTTTTGAAATCAGATTATGCACACGAACAATTAAAACTTCTTCATAATGTGAGCGATTAAAAATCCCTATTCTACCGCGTTCGGGCATTGCTTTGTGAATTCGCCAGAGATAGTCGTGGTCAAGTTCTTGCTTTGATGGTTCTTTGAAACTGAAAACCTGAGTTCCTTGTGGATTAAGACCGCTCATAACATTTTTAATCATACTATCTTTCCCGCTTGCATCCATCCCTTGAAAAATTAAAAGCAATACATATTTGTTATCAGCATAAAGTTTTTCTTGTAATTCTGATATTTTTTGAATGTTTCTTGACAGAATTTTTTCACAGGTTTCTTTAGAAATCCTTTCATCTGGCAAGTCAGTTTTGATTTTTGATAAGTCAATTCTTGAATTTGGTCTTACAAGATAATTTGATAGTTTCATTCATAACTCATAATTATTTTTGAAACAAAATTTAACTAAAATAAAAATTGTTATGAAAAAACTTCTCATTCTTATCGTATTGATATTCGTTAGTAACTCTAATCCGCAGAACGAATTTCAACAGTTTATTGGTTATGTAAATTCACTTCAAAATCAAACACAAAAAAACGCAGCGGTAGATAGTTTTATAGTTTATGCTCGAACGAGAGGAATTCCATTTATAACCGGTGACTCTGCAAATTTTATTTACCGTGGAAATGTAAATTCTGTTTCAATTGCAGGAGATTTCAATGGCTGGAATCCAAATTGGAATATGATAAATCTTCCCCAAACAAATTTCTGGTATTATTCAAGAATGTTTGAACCAGATGCAAGATTAGATTACAAATTTATTACCAATGGAAACAACTGGATTTTAGATCCCGAAAACCCAAAACAGGTAATGGGAGGATTCGGTCCTAATTCTGAACTTGCAATGCCAATGTTTGTTCAACCTTGGGAAATAAATTATCGTGCAAATATTCCTCACGGAACAGTAGTTAATAAAAATATCTTCAGCGTTAATGTGAATACAACTTATCAGCTGAGAATTTATCTTCCACCTGATTATGATTCGACTAATTCGAAAAGATACCCCACAGTCTATTTTCAGGATGGCTTTGAATATATTTCTCTTGGCTATGCAGTTAATGTAATTGATAATTTATTAGACAGTAATAAAATCGAGCCTGTGATTGCAGTTTTTGTGCGACCTAATAATCGTAATGATGAATATGCTGGAAGCAAGCGGAATCAATATCGTATGTTTTTTGCTAATGAACTTGTTCCATATATTGATTCTACTTTTAAAACTATAAAACAAGCCAACAAGCGATTAGTCTTAGGTGATTCTTTCGGAGGAAATATTTCAGCTATAATATCTTACAATCATCCTGAGGTGTTTGGTTTATGTGGTTTACATTCCGGCGCTTTTTGGCCGAATAATTATGAGATTTATAATCAGATAATAAACGGTCCATATAAAAATATAAAATGGTGTAGTATATGGGGAAGTTATGAAGGTTCTTTAGTAACTAATATGAGAAATTTCAGAGATTTCCTTTTAAATAATAATTATCAGTTGAAATGGAAAGAAAGACCGGAAGGTCATAGTTGGGGATTATGGCGCGCTACAATTGATGATATGCTAATGTTTTTTTTTCCCTATGAACCGTTTTCGGTAGAAGAACAAACTAATATTTTAGATGGTTATCAACTTTTTCAAAACTATCCCAATCCATTTTACGCACAAGGCGGATATACATCTGGCGTAAACCCAGGCACCATTATCAGTTGGCAGTCTGCAGTAGGCAGTTGGCAAACAATAAAATTATATGATGTTTTAGGAAGAGAAATTGAAACAATAGTTGATGGATACTATGAAGCAGGAAAACATTCTACATTCTACATTCTAAATTCTACATTACCAAGCGGAATCTATTTTTATCGGATGACTGCTGGAAATTTCACTGAAACAAAGAAGATGATTTTTTGCAGGTAAAAATTTTATTTTAAATAAACATTTTATACGATTATCATTATAAGCAAGAAAAAGTAAGTGTCTTAGTAAAATTAAGTCTTTGAATAGTTTAATATTAATTTTCCACATCTGTCCAAAACAAATATATCTATGTGGCTAAAGCCTGTCCCTGATTCTAACTTTTTTCGGTTCACTGAAGTGAACTGCAATAAATGCTCATTAGATTTGTTTTTTATCTATTGCAGTTGGATTTATCCGGCTGTTATTATAAAGATTAGGATATTATGGGCGTTAGCCACATTTAATTAAAACCTGTTGATAATATTAGAGTAATACATTTTTATAAGGGATTGAAGTAAAATCTAATTTATTATCTTTTATTTTGAACTGAAATCAGAGTTTATTGATCAGGTTTAAGTTTATTTTGGACAGCACTGCTTATTATATAAGTTTCAGTATAGTTCCTATTTTTTTTCATTGATATATTTGAATATCAAAAAAATTTTATTAATAAAATAAAAGAATTCTTATGAACAACAATCCTTTCAACCTCGAATCAATTCTTAATCAGAGAGAAATATCTCACGAAGTAAAAAACAACATAATTAGTGAACAACTTCTTCACGAAGGAACTTTAAGAAGACTTCATTTAAGCTATCCCGAACATTCTGCAATAATCAGAACAGACAAACAACTTTTTACCGGTAAAGATCATTATTCAGGATTAAAGGGCTTTAAAGAAATTGTTGCGCATCTTCAGAAAAATGGAATTGAAATCGGGCATATTAAAGAACGAGAATTGTTTATTGATGTATATCGCTTTCTTGCTACAAAGCACGTTCTTAATGCTATTAACTGGAACAACTTTGAAAAAGATTCTATCTTCCAACTTGTCTTTCCACAACCAGGAATGATAAACAAAGAAACTGTTGATACTTATGTAAATGCTAAAGATGATGAAGAAAGAGAAATAATAGTAAAAGAATATCAGCTCAAAACAAATCCGCACGATGGCAAACAGAAATTAAACAAACCTTGGTTTTCAGATGAAAATTGTGATGTGCAGGTTTTGGAAGGAAGTCAGCATAAATATCCACCTTGTCAATTAATATTTGATAAAACCACGCAAAACTGTTTCGCTTTTTGTAATTATTGTTTCCGACACGCTCAGGTTCGCGGTGATGAAGATATGTTTATTCAGGAAGATATTGATCAAGCGATTAATTACATTAGACAACACAAAGAAGTTACCGATGTCTTGATAACAGGTGGTGATGCCGGCTATATAACTTATGAAAGACTTGAAAAATACGCTCTTCCTTTTATTGAGGATGATGAATTCCTTCATATTAAAACATTAAGACTTGGTTCTCGTGCTTTAACTTTTCAACCCGAATTAATTTTAAGTAATAAATTCAATAAACATCTTGAACTATTCAAAAGATTGAAAAGAAATGGACTTCAGGTTTTGTGGATGGCTCATTTCTCAACGCCAAGAGAAGTTCTTAATCCTCTGACTATAGCTGCAATTAACCGACTTAGATATCACGAAGTTACTGTAAAAAGCCAAAGTCCGATTATGAAACATATCAGTCTGTTTGTGGATGAGAATGGAAATTATGATATTGAAAAATCCGCGCAAAACTGGATTGATTTAGGAAATATTTTTGCTACACTTGGAATTGGTTTTCATTCAATGTATTGTGCAAGACCAACAGGAGAACATCACTACTTCACTGCACCACTTGAGATAATTGATAAAGTCTTTAGTAAAGTTTATAAAACTCTTGCCTCAATAAACAGACCTTCAAGATATATTACTATGACTTCTTCTGCAGGAAAAATTTCACTGCTCGGTACTACTGTAATTGATGGAGAAAAAGTTTTTGTTCTGAAATTCAATGAGGGCAGAAATATGGATTGGATGGATACTGTCTATCTTGCAAAGTTTGATCCAAATGAAAATACTATCGCAAATCTAAAACCGTATAAAGGCGAGAAACATTTCTTTGAAGATGAGTTAATTCAAATAGAAAAAGAATTAGAAGAAAAAATATTAGAAGCAATTAAAAATCAACCTGTTCACGCTTAAATATGATTAATAAAATTTTTAGTTCTCCTGCTGATGCCGTTGCAGATATATTTGATGGAGCCACGATTCTTATCAGTGGATTTGGAGAAGCCGGCAGTCCAATTGAATTAATTCACGCACTAATTGACCACGGAGCAAAAAATCTTACAATAGTTAGTAATAATACAGGAAGTGGTCACGTTGGTTTGGCTGCTTTGATTGAAAACAAACAAGTAAAAAAAGTTATTTGCTCTTTCCCTAAAACTGCCAATTCAGTTGTCTTTCCTGAACTTTATTCCAAAGGAGAAATAGAATTAGAATTAGTACCACAAGGAACATTGGCAGAAAGAATAAGATGCGGAGGTGCCGGCATTCCGGCTTTTTATACTCCAACTGCAGTTGGAACTGTTTTAGAAGAAGGAAAAGAAAAAAAAATTTTTGATGGCAAAGAGTATCTGCTTGAACACGCAATTAAAGGAGATTTTGCTTTGGTTAAATGTCTTAAAGCTGATAGATATGGTAATCTTATTTATAATAAAACCGCAAGAAATTTCGGACCGATAATGTGCGCTGCTGCTAAAACAACTATTGTTCAGGCAAAGCATATTGTTGATGTCGGTGATATTGACCCTGAAGTAGTTGTTACACCGGGAATCTTCGTTCAACGTGTTGTACACATACCAAATCCAATGGAGGAATCCGTCTTAGTTGCAGAGAACAGGAGGTACCCTTGGAATTAAAAGTTAATGGCTGGGATATGAATTTCGTTGCTCAGAAAATTGCAAATGATATTCCGGACGGTTCTTATGTTAATCTTGGAATCGGAATTCCCGAATTAGTTGCAAACTATATCCCTAAAGACAGGGAAATTATTTTTCATACTGAAAATGGTTTACTTGGAATGGGTCCCGCTCCCGCTTCCGATAAAGCAGACCCTGAACTTATAAATGCCGGAAAGAAATGTGTAACCGCTATTCCAGGTGCTTGCTTTTTTCATCACGCAGATAGTTTTACTATGATTAGAGGCGGGCATATTGATTATTGCGTTTTGGGTGCTTTTCAAGTTTCTCAAGAAGGAGATTTAGCTAATTGGTCAACTGGTGAGCCAGGCTCCATTCCCGCTGTTGGCGGTGCAATGGATTTGGTTGCCGGAGTTAAAAATATTTTTGTCATTACAACTCACCTCACTAAAAAAGGCGAACCCAAAATTGTTAAACAATGTACCTATCCATTAACCGGCAGAAATGTCGTAAATAAAATCTATACAAACTTTGCAGTGATGGAAATTATTGATAAAAAAATTTTTGTAACAGAGATGGCGCCTGATGTAGATTTTGAATTTCTAAAAAATGTTACTGAAGCTGACTTATATCTAAAAACATAAATGCTGATAATTTATAACCTCAAATTGTTTAACTTAATTTTCTCACAGTCTAAACTCAAGTAGAAATCATTATGATAACAGTTGAAAGTAAAAGCAAAGAAATTTTTCAGAAAGCCTGCGAATATTTGCCGGGTGGGATTAGCAGAAATACTGTATTTCGTGATCCTAATCCTGATTATGTTGAATACGCTTCGGGCTGTTATATAACCGATATTGATGGACAAAGAAGAATTGACTTCGCAAATAATATGGCTTCATTGATTCACGGGCACGCTCATCCCGCAATTGTTGAAGCAGTTATAAATCAGTTGAAATGCGGCACTGCTTATACAATGGCAACTCAAATCGAAGCTGAATATGCTGAACTGTTATGCAACCGCGCAGATAGTTTTGAAAGAATAAGATTTGTGAACTCTGGCACTGAAGCAGTTATGGCAATGATTAAACTATCAAGAGCCTTTACAGGAAAACCTAAAATTGCAAAAGCAGAAGGAGCTTATCACGGCACTTATGATTTTGCTGAAGTTAGTCAAACAGCGAATCCTGATAATTGGGGAAATATTGATTCACCCGAAAGTGTTCCTGTTGTAAAAGGAACTCCCAAATCAGTCCTAAATGAAGTAGTTATTTTTCCATACAATGATATTGAAAGAACTTTATCAATTCTCAATAGATATAAAAACGAAATTGCCTGTGTTATTATTGATCCCGTTCCGCACAGAGTCGGATTGGTAAGAGGAAATCCCGAATTCATAGAAGCAATTTATAAATGGACTCGAGAGAATAATTCATTATTAGTTTTTGATGAAGTTGTAACTTTCAGAGTTGGTTTTGGTGGAGCACAGGAAATGTATTCTGTTAAACCAGATTTAACCGCACTCGGAAAAATTATCGGTGGAGGATTTCCAGTTGGGGCTTTAGCAGGTCGTGAAGATATAATGGAATTGATGAATCCAAGATTTGGCAAGCCAGCATTCCCTCACTCTGGAACGTTTTCTGCTAATCCAATTACAATGACTGCCGGCTGCACCGCAATGAAACTTTTTGACAAAGAAGCCGTTTCAAATCTTAATGAACTAACATCCAAAGCAATTGAACAAATTCAGGATTCTATCAAAATAGCAGATGTGCCAGTTTCTATAACAGGTGCTGGCTCAATGTTTAGAATCCATTTGCGACAAAATCAGCCAACTACATATCGAGAAGCATTTCAGCCAAAGGAAGAGCAGCAAGTAATTAAAAATATTCTTGATTATTTATACTATCAAGAAAAATTATTGTTGATCAATACCTGTTCTTGTATGTTTTCGACAGCAATTACTCAAACAGAAGTTGACATTTTAAGTGATGCATTTTTGAGAGTATTCAAAAAATTCAAAGAACAAATAATTAAAATTCAATCGTGAGAATTATGAGAGAAGCTTTTATTTGCGATGCAATTCGCACTCCTATTGGTAGATATGGCGGTTCATTATCATCAGTAAGACCTGATGATTTAATTGCACACGTTATTAAAACTATTGTCGAAAGAAATCCTAATGTTGATTGGACAAAACTTGATGATGTAGTAATTGGCTGTGCAAATCAAGCTGGCGAAGACAATAGAAATGTTGCTCGTATGGCAGTACTTTTAAGCGGACTTTCAGAAACAGTCACTGGAATAACCGTTAACAGACTATGCGGCTCCGGAATGGAAGCAGTTGGAATTGCATCAAGAGCAATCAAATCAAATGAAGCAGATTTAATAATTGCTGGTGGAGTTGAAAGTATGTCCCGAGCGCCTTTCGTGATTGACAAAGCAGCAGAGCCTTTCTCAAGAAATATTAAAATGTATGATACAACTTTAGGATGGCGCTTCATCAATCCTTTACTCGATAAAATGTATGGCACCGACTCAATGATGCAAACCGCTGAAAACCTTGCAATCGAGTTTAATATTAGTCGTGAAGATCAAGATAAGTTTGCTTTATGGAGTCAGGAAAAAGCACTTTCCGCACAAGAGAACGGAAGTTTAGCTGAAGAAATTACACCGGTAAATATAAATTTGGGAAAAGGACAAGTAGTTACCGTTGATAAAGACGAACATCCAAGAAAAACTTCATTAGAAAAACTTGCAGCATTAAAACCACTAACCAATCCAAACGGAACAATAACAGCAGGAAATTCTTCAGGGATTAATGACGGAGCAGCAGCTTTATTAATTGCATCTGAAAAAGCAGTTAAAGAATTTAATCTTAAACCCAAAGCAAAAATTTTAGGTGTGCAGGTTGCTGGTGTTCCACCACGAATTATGGGAATCGGTCCTGTTCCTGCAACAAAAAAACTTCTCGAAAAATTAAATCTTAGTTTAGATGAAATTGACATAATTGAATTGAATGAAGCATTTGCTGCACAAGTATTAGCTTGCACACGCCAATTAGGATTAAACGATGATGATAAACGAATCAATCCATTAGGTGGAGCCATTGCACTTGGTCATCCGCTTGGTATGAGCGGAGCAAGATTATTAACTACTGCTTTTTATCAACTCCAAAGAACTAATGCTGAAAAAGCTCTATGTACTATGTGTATTGGTGTTGGTCAGGGTATTGCAATGATAATTCAAAAGATTTGATACGCACTTAAATAACTTACAATGCAAAATATTTTTAAGTGTATTAACTCAATAGAAATGTCAGTAGTTTCAACTCTTTAGAAATGTCAGTAACAAATTTATTAAATAGTTATTAAAGTATTGCATTAGGGTAACGGAAGGAGGGCGTAGCCCGACTGGAGTTACC
>Ga0308414_1000273_pt1 | contig 32430 bp, 23 predicted proteins | sample HotsprSampleOS50_FD_205667 | JGI IMG/M metagenome (GOLD analysis project Ga0308414, IMG submission 205667) | Hot spring phototrophic mat microbial communities from Octopus Spring, Yellowstone National Park, Wyoming, United States - 20090730_OS50 ...
AGGGCACGGCTCCGGCGTGCCCGCTGCCGTGCCTGGTACACCGCCCGATCGGGACGCGGAGTACCGCCTGTTGGCCTCCCATCCCCGCCCGCGTCCCTCTGGGACGCGCCCCCAGGTTCGCCCCGCCCGCCCCGCGCCCCGGAGGGACACGCTACAACGCCCCGCCCGCGCCGCGCCCCGGAGGGATACGCACTCATCCCCGTCCGTGTGCCGCGCCCCGGAGGAGCGCGCTACCGTTGAGCGCTTCGATCATTTCGCTCCCGAAGTACCGCGTCACAAACATTACTGTATCCCCACATCCGCGCTACGGTCGGTGCATCTGGAGATACACCAGCACGTCACGGTAACGTAGTATGCCCAGCAGTTGTACGCCATCGGCCACGGGCAACATGTCCACGCGTAACATAGTCATCAAGTGCAACGCATCTATCATATTCAGATCGGGCGGAATGGTACAAACCTGGGACAAAGGAGTCATCGCTTCCCGCACATGCGTCCTCCCCCACTCACCCGGCGCAAAGCGGCGCAAGTTGCGCAGAGTGATCACTCCTATCAGCCCCGTTACACTATCCGACTCATCTGTGACCACATTTAAATACCACGAGCGCTGGCCAACTACCACAAAGCTCTGCTCTGACTGACCAGGCACATAGCGGGCCACGAACTGCTCCAGGGTCAACTCTGGTGAAACGGCGCGGTGACTACGCTGCATGAAATCCGCTACCTGCATGCCGGTCAGCATTGTCTGCATGAAAAGTTGATCATAACTGGTACGCGCCATGCGATACAGAAAAAAGCCGATCACTGGCAACCAGAGTGCCAGAAAGAGCTGGCAGAAGACAATTGCCAACCCCAGGCCTGCTATACCGATCAACAGACCACATACCTGCCCTACCCGTGCCGCAATCCGAGTCGAGCGCAACATATCATCGGTCAGAAACCAGAGTGTTGCCTGTAAAATACGCCCACCGTCCATGGGATAGCTGGGAAGCAGATTAAAGACAGCCATGATTCCGTTGGTGAGAGCGAGATGGAACGCCACTGTCATTAGCAGCATAGACACTGGTTGCGCCAACTGGCCCGCACTCCAACTGAGACTGCCGTAGATCAGCGCCAGCAGCAGACTGAACAACGGCCCGGCAGCAGCAATCGCAACTGCGGAGTCAGGTGTAGGCGCATCCTGATGCACTTCGGCGGCACCACCGAGGGCAAACAGGGTAATGTTTTGCACGGCAACCGCGTAACGACGGGCGATTAACGCATGGCTCAGTTCATGGAGAACAATTGACACACCGATCAGCAGGCTGGTCAACAAGGCCAGCAAAATGGCTGTAACCAGATCGGTGTAGCGCTGATAGAACGGGGTAAGTGTAACTATCAGTAATCCGCAGATAATCAGCCAGCTCCAGTGCATACACACTGGAATACCGGCAATCGCTGTCAGTGTCCATGTGCGTCGAGACATAGGGCTGTACAGGCGGCAGCCCGGCTACCGCCCTTCCAAAGACAGCATATCTGCCCCTGTTATTTGATAGTCGCCGCTGGCATATAGAACATGTTGGTGTAATCGGCAACCATCCGTCGCATACTAAACTGTGGAGCGCAGGTCGCAATCGCCTCTTTGCAAATCTGCACCCAGCGAGTAGAAACACCAGTCGCATCCCGTTCATAGAACGCCGGGGCAACTTCTTCTTCCAACAGGTAATACAATGACTGTGCGTCATTCCAATCCTGCTCGTCCTGGTTGTCATACTCGCGCTCTTCGCCAATCGCCCATCCATTGCGCCCGTTATAGGCTTCCGGCCACCAACCATCAAGAATACTGAGGTTCGGTACTCCGTTCAGGCTCGCCTTCTGTCCACTGGTACCGCTGGCCTCGTGGGGACGGCGCGGGTTGTTCAACCACACATCAACTCCTTTGACCAGTTCGCGCCCAACGGCAATATCATATTCTTCCAGGAAGATAATGCGGCCGGACAATCCTGGCTGCATGGACAGTTGATAGACATCTTGAATAAGGTGTTTGCCCGGATCATCGCGTGGATGCGCTTTACCCGCAAAAATAATCTGCATCGGACGGCGCGGGTTGTTCAAAATTGCCTTCAGGCGTTCTAGATCCTTGAACATCAGTGTGGCACGCTTATAGGTTGCAAAGCGCCGCGCAAAGCCGAGCGTCAACACATGATCCTCAAGTACTGGCCAGATCGCTGGCGGCTGGCCCATGGCCATGAAACGCTGCCGTGTCCGTTCACGTGCAAACTGCACCATGTTGCGGCGCAGTTGCTGGCGAATGTCCCACAGCGTCTTGTCCGGAACATCATAAATTTTCTTCCACATCTCCTGGTCGTCCAGGTGTGCTTCCCAATTCGTGCCCAGTGTTGCGTCATACAACTGGCGCAATTCAGGTGCCAGCCAGGATGCTGTATGCACGCCGTTGGTAATCGACGTAATTGGCACTTCGTCCTGTATCTTGCCAGGGAACAGCCATTGCCACATACCCCGGGCCACATGCCCATGGAGTTTACTCACACCGTTACGATAGGTAGAGAGATTAATCGCCAGTGCAGTCATCGCAAACGTCGGCCCCCACTCTTGTTCCTGGCGGGCAATATCCAGAAACTCTTCGCGGCTAATACCCAGTTGTGGCCAGTACTTCACAAAGAACTTCTCCATCATGGGGAACGGGAAGGCATCATTCCCGGCCGGCACTGGAGTATGGGTGGTAAAGATCGTATGGAGCTTGACCTTTTCCGTCGCCTCCTTAAAGGACATCCCCTGTGCAACCAGTTCGCGAACCAGTTCTAGCACCAGAAAGGCTGAGTGGCCCTCATTCATATGCCAGGCGGTTGGATGAAGACCAATTTTGCGCAACGCCCGTACCCCACCAATCCCCAGTACAATCTCCTGTGAGATGCGCATCTCCTGGTCGCCACCATAGAGCCGGGCCGACAATTCGCGATCCTGCGGATTATTGGGGTGAATATCCGTATCCATCAGGAACAACGGCACGCGCCCCACCTGTATCCGGTAGACTTTGGCATAGATTGTACGTCCAGGTAGTTCAACATCAACCACGACTTCCTGACCATCGTGAGTGAGTGCTGGCGTAGCTGAGACATCGGCGAAATTCATCTTGTGGTACTCGGCAAATTGCCACCCGCTCTGGTCAATCCGCTGGCGAAAGTAGCCTTGTGGATAAATAAAGCCGACCGCTACGAAAGGCAGATTCATATCGCTGGCTTCCTTCACGTGGTCACCCGACAGAATACCCAGACCACCCGAGTAAATCGGCAGCGACTCGTGCAGCCCAAATTCAGCGCTGAAATAGGCGATTTGCTGCCCCTGTGCATCAGGATAATGTTGGTTAAACCAGGTATCCTTTGTATGCATATACGCATCAAAGGCATTCATAACGGTATCGTATTGGTCGAGATATGCGGGATTTGCACTGGCTTCGGCAAAGCGCTGCTGGCGTACCTCGCGCAGAAATTTTACCGGATTATGGTACACCAGTTCCCACAATTCGGGATCAATTTGCCGATAGAGGTTTTGCGCCTCCGGGTGCCAACTCCACCATAAGTTGTACGCCAGTTCTTGCAAGCGTTCAATACGTTCAGGGATGGGCGTAAACAGCAACTGACTAGTGTCCAGCCGTGTCATTCAAGCTCCTTTAGTTTGCGTTACTATTTGAACTTCTTTCATCTAGCATATCTATGCCACCAGCAGCGGTCAACCATGTTCAACGGAATGTAGCGAACCAGAGGTATCGGAAGATTAGATTCTGGTGTTCTGTGTACCTCCTTCTCTCTCCATAACGAACCTTCTCTGCATCATGAGCGCTAGATGGATTGAAGGCGCGTAACATCAGGGATATAGTATCATACTCTATCCTGGCTCAGTGGTCAATTCAGGCAGAACAGGTACGAGGTGACCGGACGCCCCACCAGCCAGTCTGGGGATCTGTCATCGTGTACCTTCCTTGACAGAACTTCTATGGTGGTCTGGTCAACGTCTTTTCGGCTCCGGTTGACCCTCTTGCCACCACGCCTGTCTTCTGCTATACTCGTCTCTGAAACGAATGTGTTATGATGGATTCTTACCAGGAGTCGATTCAACAATGCACCTCCTTTATCTTGATCCGCACGTGCTAGAACCCGATCCAGATGGAGTGCGTGAGGAACCGGGTGATGTAGCCGGATTGGCGGCAACGATTGCCGAACAAGGTCTCCTCCAGCCACTGGGAGTCGTTGCCATAGGGCAGGGCCGCTATCGTGTCGTATACGGTAATCGGCGACGAGCGGCGGCGCTTGAACTGGGCCTGGAGACGATCCCTTGTATCTTGCTCGACACCGATACACCGCACCTGCTGTTGCAACAACTGATTGAGAATGTCCAACGCCAGGATCTCAACGATATGGAGCAAGCCCGCGCCTTTGCACGCCTGCGGGCACATATAGTTGAGACACGTGGCAAAGCGCCTGATGGCGAACTGGATGATGCAGTCGGCCAGACAGTGGGGTTGACCGGGCGCACGGTGCGGCGCTATCTGAGTTTGCTCGAATTGCCCGATGAGGTGCAGCAGTTGATCCGTCAGGGGGAACTGAATGTCACCCAGGCCCAGCATCTGCGGCGCATCCAGAATCCGCGTACCCAGATCGAGCTGGCCCGGGCTGCGGCTGAGGAAGGCATGTCAGCAGCTGAGGTCGGGCGTCTCGCAGCCTATTTTGTGGCGAACCCAAACTTGACGCTCGAAACGGCGCTTCAGGCGCTGGAGCAAGGCATACACTTGCGCGATCAGGCCGGCCCTGAGGTCAGTGTTGCTGGTGGCCCGCTGGTCAAGACCGGCAGCGTGGCCGCGATAGAAAGCCAGAGCGATGCTGGTCTATGGGACGATGCTGATGATCCCACCGATGCAGGAGAGTATCTGACTGTTGAGGAAGAGACGATTGAGAACCAGCCCCGGAATAAGGCGCGAGTGTTTCGTCTGCGCTCGCTCGATCAAATGGTTGATGAGACTGATCGTCTGACGCGTGCCTATGCCGAAGGTGACCTGGCAAAGTGGGTGAAGCAGGATGATGGGGCACCCTTCAAGTTACGCCTGTTGCTCAAACAGCTGGAGAGTCTCACCCGCGGTCTACGCGAACTGGTACAGCAACAGGGGTGGGACGACGAGTAGGGACGGTTTGCTTCCATTCACAGGTTGAAACGTGGGCAAGGTTCAATGGGTGAACGTGCCACTATCTGCGATTGATTATGGACTGCCACGTGTTACAACCTGCTCCAGCAGCTTCACATTCGCGTAAACAGCGTCGATGGCTGGTGTCGTGACGCCAACCAATCGCCCAAGTTCGGCAACCGCGCCAACGAGCGCATCGACTTCGGTGGCACGACCCGCTTCAATATCCTGCAACATAGAGGTCTTGTGGGCACCAACCGCCTCGGCCCCTCGAATGCGCTGCTCAATCGAAATGCCAAAGTTAATCCCTAATTGCTCGGCCACCATCTGGCCTTCAGCCATCATGCGATGCGCCAGATGGCGCGTTAGCGGGTGTTGCGCAATCTCTACCAATGTCGCTCGTGTCAGGGCACTGATCGGATTAAAGGCCAGGTTGCCCCACAACTTGACCCACAGATCGGTGCGAATGCGTGTGCGCACGGGAGCCTTGAAGCCAGCTCCATTCAGGACACGCGCCAGTTGCTGTACCCGCTTTGACTTCGTGCCATCCGGTTCTCCGAGCACGAAGCGATCGCCCTCAATATGGCGGATCACGCCGGGAGCCACCAGTTCAGCAGCCGGATACACCACACAGCCAATGATTCGCTCTATGGCAATCGCTGCCTCGATGATCCCATCGGGATCAACAGCTTCGATGCGGCGTCCTTCCAACGGGCCGCCATGCCGCTGGAAATACCACCAGGGAATACCGTTCTGCGCCGGAACGACGATCGTATCCGGTTCAAACAAGACCTGCATGGCTGGCGCAACAGCTGCGAGCATATGTGCTTTGACTGCAATGATCACCACATCCTGAATACCGGCCTCAGCCATATCACTGACTGCGTGGACTTGATCAGCCAGTAGTTCAGTGGCGTCATCCATAATGAGCTTCAGGCCGTGCTGCTGAATCGCCGCCAGATGTGCGCCACGGGCAATGAGGGTCACGTCCTCACCGGCCAGCGCCAGTTTGACACCCAGCAACCCACCAATTGCCCCTGCACCCACAATGCAAATACGCATAGTGTCTGACTCCTTTAACGAGACGGATCAGCAATGACTCCCAGCAATCGTGCCATATTGATCCGCTGGAGCTTGCCAGTGGCACCACGCGGCAGGGCGTCAAGCAGATGAAAGACACGGGGTACCTTAAACTCAGCCAGTGATGCGGCACAGTGCGCCTTGAGATCGGCCTCGCTCACCGGTTGCGAGAGGACAACCGCCGCATGGATCTCCTCGCCCAGCTTCGGGTGCGGTACAGCAAAGGTCAGCGCCTCGGCGACGGCTGGATGGCGGAGTAGCACATCATCGATCTCCAGCGGTGAAATCTTTTCCCCGCCGCGATTGATCAGCTCCTTGATCCGCCCGGTCAAGTGCAAATACCCATCGCCATCGATCATCCCTTGATCACCCGTGCGAAACCAGCCCGCCACAAACGCCTGGGCGTTGGCTTCGGGATTGTGCTCATAGCCATCGATCACATTTGGTCCGCGCACTACCACCTCGCCAATTGTACCCTGGGGCAGCAGGGTGCCCCATTCATCCATAATGCCCACCTCCACCCCAAAGCCAAAGCCCACCGAGCCGGGTTTACGCACACCTGGCGGCAGCGGGTTTGACGTCATCTGGTGCGTCGCCTCGGTCATCCCATACGACTCAAGCACAGGCGTGTGAAAAGTGGCTTCCAATCGCTCCAGCACCACTGGTGGGAGCGCAGCGCTGCTGGAGCGAATAAAGCGCAGGGGGTGTGCCGCGATCGTGGCCTGATGCCGCTCAGCACGTGCCAGTAACAACTGATGCATGGTCGGTACTGCTGAGTACCAGGTAGGCTGGAACGTTTCCAGCCAGCTCCAGAACTCCAGGGCACTAAAGCCCGCTGGACAAACCAGTGTGCCACCTGATGCCAGGGTGGACAACATCGAGCCGATCAAGCCATGAATGTGAAACAGCGGCATGACACACAACGCGGTATCGGCAGCAGTCAAATTGTAGGTACGAGCAATATTGGCCGCTGATGCGGCCATATGGCGCTGGCGAATCGGCACACGCTTGGGGCGACTGGTCGTGCCGCTGGTATGCAAAATCATAGCTATATCATCGGGGGCAGCCAGTTCAGCCGGGCGCGGTGAGCGGGCGTTGCGTACCACATCGAACGTCAGGGTACCATCGGCCTGGATAATGGCCTCGATCAGCAGCATATCGGGCGTGGCCGCTGCACGCGCCTCGGTCATGGTACCGGGCAGCGTAATCAGTGCCTGGGCATGGGTGTCAGCAAAATAGAAAGCAAACTCCTCCTGCTTGTATTTAGGATTCAGTGGGGCTGCCGTGCCACACATCGCCGCCGCGCAGAAACTGATCACCATTTCAGGGCCATTGCCCATCACCAGCGCAATGCGGTCACCACGCCTCAGACCAGCACGCTGGAGGGAGGTGACCAGCATATCAAGATTGTCCACCAGTTGCCGATAGCCAAGTGCCGGGCGTCCTGGTGCCAGCAACGCTGGCTGCCGGGCATCGGCGGCACGCAACAGATCAAGGATCGTTTTGTGGCTTGTAGTATCAGACATCACACTCTATTCCTGGGTTACAGATGACAGGCGTCTCCTTCATTATATAGCACTCCTGCATCACGAGATCCCTGCTAGCCATTCGGATCAGGATTGCCATATAGTTGCGACAGTCGGGGGCCAGCATCTGTCCGAAAGTGACAACGGCAAACAGAAACAGCACGGCCGTAGCTGAAATGGATATGGTATACCGAGGAACGGTATCAAAGCATAACTGGTATGGTCAATACGCATTTTCCTGGCGACCGGTAATGAAGCTCACTATCGTTTTCAAGATAATCTTAAGGTCAAACAACAGTGACCAGTTCTCAATATAATACAGATCGTAGCGTGTGCGTTCCTCAATACTGGTATCACCGCGCAACCCATTGACCTGTGCCCAGCCGGTAATGCCGGCTTTCTCCTTATGCCGCCGCATATAGCGCGGTATTTGCTGGCTAAACAGATGCACCCAGCGCGGTTGTTCTGGTCGAGGCCCAACCACACTCATATCGCCACGCAACACATTGATAAACTGCGGCAATTCATCAAGAGAGTAGCGTCGCAACAGCGCCCCCAGGCGCGTGACCCGTGGATCGCCGGGTTTCGTCCAGCCTGGTCCGGTCGCCTCAGAATCGGTGTGCATGGTGCGAAACTTCAACATCCAGAACGGCTTGCCATCGAGTCCCACCCGTTCCTGCAAAAAGAAGGTCGGGCCAGGCGAGTCGAGTTTCACCAGCACCGCAATCGCCAGCATAAGCGGTGATGTCACCAGCAGCACCAGGCTGGCGACCATGATGTCCAGCGTTCGCTTGAGCATCTGGTTCCAGGGATTATCCAGCGCCGCATTCTTCACACTGACCAGCGGCAACCCGCTTAAGTCGCCAATCGAGACCTCGTTATTGGTAATCAGGTGGAAGGTATCTGGATAGACTTTGATCGCCACTGATTCATCCTGGATCAAAGCCACCACATGCAGCAACTCTTCCTGGGTACGCCCAGAGAGCGCAATCAGCACCTCATCGGCACGGGTAGCCCGAACAACCCGATCCAGATGATCGATACGGCCCAGTACCGGTATACCCTCCACCAGCGAGCCAACCGGTTGGGTGTCGGACAAAAAGCCCTGCACCCGGTAGCCCAATTCTGGTGCGCGGCGAATGGTATGCCAGACGGCGCGCCCTGGCGTCTGCGCACCGACAATCAGCACCCGGCGGGTATCAATATCGTATGTGCGTAACCAGAATACGAGATAGCGATGCAGAAAGCGCAACGTGATCGTACTCACAATGGCTACCAACCATCCTGAGGCGATAATCGAAGTCGTCCAGGGAATAGTGGCATAACTCGATTGGGACAGGATCGTATTAATTAAAAAAGCCAGAATTGTCGTGAGTGATATGGCGGTAAACACCTTGTAGGCCTCGTCAACCCGCGAGGCACCTCGGCGTAAATCGTACAAGCCACTGACAACAAAGGAAAAACCGAACGCCAGATTAAACAGCAGGAGAAAAGCCCGGATCGACTGCGGGTCGTTGGGAAGCAGAAAACCACTGGCGGCAATCTCTGGTAAGTGCCAGAAGTACATACCAATAAATGACGCATTGACCGCCACGGTATCACAACCGATGAGAGCCAGCGCCAGGAGTATACGCCAGGCGCGAGCACGAATGCGTCTTTTACTAACGGACGCGGCGTAGCGCCGGGGGACGGATGAGATTGCTGCCAAGAGCTATCATCTCCTTCAGCGTAATTCCAGCCTCGATCAACGCATTCAGCAGCATCGGTGTTGTGGCCGCATAATGCTTGCGATGAAATGTACGCATCGCATTGTAGAAAGCACAGATTGAAGGTATCGCCCGGCGGTTACTGGCTGCACGTTTGTAGTGCCAGACATGGACATCCGGGTAGTACACAATACGCCAGCCATACTGCTTGATCCGATAGGCCCAATCAAGATCTTCGCCATACATGAAAAACTGCTCGTCCAGCAGTCCCACTTCACGAATGATGGATGTGCGTAGCAACATACAGGCACCGACCACCGCATCCACCTCGGTCTCACAGTCAGGATCGAGATACGTCAGGTTATAACGCCCAAAGCGCCGACTGCGTGGAAACAGGCGTGCCAGGCCGGTCATGCGATACAAGGAGACCAGGGGCGTCGGAAACGAGCGCCGACAGGCCAGATCCAGCGTCCCATCGGGTAAGAGCAGGCGTGGGCCAACCACCCCCACCGCATCATGCTGTTCCAGATAGTCCACCAGTCCATCGAGTGCATCGGGTGGCACTACGGTATCATTGTTTAAGAGCAAGACGTACTCCGGCTCCTCATGTCCATGAAACGTCGAATCATAGACAATCTGGCGGAGTGCCAGATTATTGCCATAGGCAAAGCCCCCATTGTACGCGCTCACAATCAATTGCACCTGCGGAAACCGGGTTCGTACCATGTCCACGCTATTATCGGTTGAGGCATTATCTACGACCCAGACTGTAAGTTGGCACCGGGTGGGATGGGCATAGATTGAGGCCAGGCAGCCTTCCAATAAATCCGCCCGGTTGTAATTTAGAATAACGATCGCCAGACTGGGCATACGCTACTCATTTTGTCAGTAAACAAGGCTAGACCGTACCCCGTTCAGGGGAACAGTCACCATCAGGAGGGATACAGGGGCCGCAGGCCCCATAGACACCAGCTATTGAAGGGCTGCCGCCCATACAACCCGTTGCTTCGCCGGCCTTTGTTGCCGGAAAAGCAGAGCTTCCTGGCGTGGCAGGCCCTCACCCCTCAACCGGATGCATACGTTATTGCATATGGGGCATTGCCTCACCAGACCACCCCACTTGAACGGGTACACCAAGAAGATCAGTAATCGTTCTTGATAATTATACTATAAACAGAACATAGACGAGTTACAGTTGTTGCGTATATCAGGGCAGCGGCACCAGGTACCAGGGAAAGCCGGCTATCGTTTCACCACCCAGAATACGCCGCCGTGGGATTTTGTACATATGCACGATGTCCTTGTCAGGCCGTGTTATCACCGCGTTGCTATAGCCAGCGGCATGCACCATATCGACCAGCTCTGCGTTATGACTGCCAGCCGGGTAGCTAAAGCTCGTGATAGGTATGCCCAGACGTTCTTCCAATATAGTCCGCGATTCCTTGATCTCGATCCAGGCCTGCTCCGATGTTAAGCCGGTAAGATCCGCATGGGTCAGGGTATGCGCCCCGATCTCCATGCCCGCATCGCGTAGCTGTTCGATTTGCTCCCACGACATATAGCCGGGGTGTCCCACGAAGTTGACAATGATATAAAACGTCGCCTGGAAGCCATATTGTTGCAAGATAGGCAAGGCCTCAGTCGCCATATCCTCATAACCATCGTCAAAGGTCAGGGCCACTGGTTGTGGTGGGCAAGGCTGTTGCGCCCGCAGACATGCGGCCAGCACATCCATACGCACCGGAGTATAGTCATGCTCGTGGAGCCAGGCCATTTGCTCAGCAAAGCGCTCTGGTGCCACCGAGAGTCGATAGCCCAGCGGATCTCGTGTTTCGTCCACTATACGCACATAGTGATACATCAGCACGGGGATATAGTCCGTCTGGGGTTGAGCCAGCAAGCCCGGTGTGGCTGTCGGTGTCGGGGTATGGGTGGGCGTGCTGGTCGCCGTGCGCGTTGCAGTAGCCGAAGGCAGCACGGTTGCCGTGGCGGGTGGGCGAGTGGCAGTCATCGTTGGAGTGGGTGTGATGGGCGACAACAACGCGAATCGCACCCGACCCGGCTGCGTTTGCCAGGCATAGGCCATCAGGAGTAGCACGGGCAAAAGAATGATCAGCAACAGGCGCACGCCTGTTTTACGCACATGAAGTTGCATCTGGTAGTCCTATCTTGGTCGCAGCCCCGTTCTCGGTGCGGGATGCAAGGGGACAAACTCCAACGATGATGGGTAGTCACGCCACAAAAACAATAAGGCGTTGGCAACATACCGTTCACCGGTATCGTCCGATGGGTGGTTGACCACCTGATCTTCGAGTACCATCGTCACCGAGCCGCCGCCATCCAGTTCCATCGCCGTGGTGGCCCCAAACTCGATAAGGAGATCGGCAAATTCTTGCTGCCGCATACCACGACTATAGCCAGGCTGGTAGCCATCCACCACTGCCACAATCAGTGTCTGCTGCTGCGCGTCAAATCCAATACCGGTGCGTGGCATCTGTACCCAGAGGTAATGACTTTCCTTCCAGGCCAGATCAAAATCCTCGCACAACAGATCCTCTTCGTCGGTTCCACTGCAATCGCGTAAAGTGCAGAAACAATCCTGCACAAACTCGCCATCGCGGACGATAATCGGGCCGCCGCTAATTGCCTGGGTATAGTCTGACAGTGGTGGATCGGTCTGCAGATTGATCTGTATACGATCAGCAATCGCTATGTTGTCCAACAACCAGCGGGCACCAGTACCGGTGCCCTGCAACACCCACATACCCTTCCCGATCCGCAGGGGAAGTTCCTGCACAATACGGCGTACGCGCCCGACTGGATTGACCAGCACCTTCACATCACCCGCGCGGGCCGGGATGCTACGGGCAAAGTGGTTGTACGGACAGATCGCATCCTGGGGGCAGGGCCAGTTGAGTTGCAACAAGGGATGTTGTTCACCATGAGCTGCAATCACGTGGGCATCCCACGACCAGTTCTCAGTAAAGTAGCCGATAAATGGTTTGCGATCTCGGCTCCAGGCAAAGGTGGCACGGTGCTTGGGGGCTATTGCCACCTGCGAGTCAATCATCGTCAATCCCTGTGGGATACCATCATCCGAAAAGAGATCGCCATTGATGGCGGCAATCGCCCCATTCTGGCGTGCCATATACGAAGTGCGTGTGCGCCCCGAAAGCCAGTTGTCACCCAGACCCGTTCGCACATCGAATTTCGGAGACGTTATATCAAAGAGCAGCACGTTAATACGGAGCGGATCGCTGGTGACACGACGAATATGGAACACGCCTGGATTAATCTCGGTGACAATATCATCGCGTTGCGCACGAAAGCGCTGGCGCAGCGGCAGCGGTCTATTACGGCGTGGCGGTGTGGCTGTGGCAGTTACGGTGGGGGTAGGAGTCGGCGTGGGTGTACTGGTCGGCGTGGCAGACGGGCGCGGAGTGCGCGTGACCAGACCCGGAGATGTGGGCGTTTCGGTACGGAGTTGCGCTGCTATAAAGTGTTGTGGTGGTATGGCCCGGTGGCTGCGTTCTGGCATATGACAGAGAATACCGTTAAACCCGGTTGGCAACCCACAATCTGTTCCCTGATGCCGATCCCCTGCTCCCTGGCTGGGGCCGATCCGATCAGTTATGCTATATGCGTCGTGTGGGGGCACAGCGTCTATGTGCCCGCCTGGTACTATGAGCAAAAGCAGAATAGTCACGAGAACAATGCCCAACCCTGGCTGCATAATTCTTTAATCCTTATCATTGTTGTGATCGGGTACCTTCACGGATATCATTATAGTATAGCGCACTGGCATTGCTCCGAAAGTACCAGAAGGTTCGCAATATGTCAAACGTACACCAATGCTGTCACCCGCAAGCTGATTATATCAACCAAAATCCATTACGGTTCGCAATATGTCAAACGTACACCAATGCTGTCACCAGCGAAAACGGTCGGCGGATGACCCGCCGTGTACGTCGTCTCAGGAACACGAGGGATGCGGGCGTGTCCCGGATGTCGACGCACCGGGCAACAACGGCACCTTCCGCGTAGGCGGCTGGCGCGTCAGCTCGCGTAGGCGGCTTCGCTCACCGGCAAGCCCGGCGGTTTACGGGCCGGGCTTGCCGGAACAAAATACGTCGTTTATAATACCGTGACCTGGTAGCATACAGCCCTTATATACCTATCGGCCAGCCAGAGGCCTATCAAGTTGAGAATACACGCACGCGCCTGGCTACGCCTGGCGGAGACTCCGGGGGCGTCGTTGAGGAGGAATAGAGGCATATTATGTTTGGCAACAACAGGAAGCCTCAGGCAACACCGCAAACCGTGAACATCAAGCCCGAAACCACGATTGGTATCAATACCCGCATTGTCGGCACCCTGACTTCGGATGGGAATATTCGTATTGATGGCTCAGTTGAGGGTGATGTTGAGGTTCTTGGTAATTTGATTATCGGCGAGACCGGGCGGGTGATTGCCAACGTTAAGGCAACCAATGTGCATGTATCGGGTGCGGTGAAAGGCGAGATTACTGCCGTCGAGCAGTTGGAAATTTCACCGACGGGGAAAGTCTGGGGCGATATTACCACGGCGGCACTGCATATTGAGCCAGGCGGGTTATTCCGTGGCCAGAGCGCAATGACCACGACCGTGGATGAGCCACTGCTGCTGGAGGCACCCCGCTCAGCTGAGGAACCGGCATCATTGCCATAAAGGGTATTTTAGTATGCGACGCCGTACACGACCATCACCGCATGCCAGTTCTCGTGCTGGCTCAGCTGCTATCACACGATTGCTCCGGGGATTGCTGTCAGCTCTGACGTCACCGCTCCGGCGCAGTGGCACCTATCTGGTAACACTGGCGCTGGTGTTGTTGACGCTTTCGTTGCTGATTAACTTTGGCGGGCAGGTACTTCAGAGTACGCGCCTGGAGGCGCGTCGTGTCAGTCTGGCAACCGAAGTGGCTCAACTAGAGGCTGATAACCTTGCCTTGCAGAGCGCCGTCGAATATGCCGAATCCAATGCGAATGTGGAGCGAGTGGCCCGCGAGCAACTGGGGTATACCCGCGAAGGCGATATTGTCATCTTGCCCCAATTTCCTGCCGCACTCCCGACCCCAACCGTCGTTCCACCAGCAATTGTCTCTCGCCCTGTCCGGCCACCCAACTGGCAGCAGTGGTGGCGGGCCTTCTTTCCCAGCGGCACCCGGTAGCGCCGTGGCGAACGATTATGCGCCCTTACAGCAAGAGCATACGGTTGCGATTGCCTGGGTCGTCAATATCAGCCGCATATCGCCCAGACTCTTAAGCATCAGAGTGTTGAGAAAATAGAGACTCATTAGCATATTCATCATGGCCGGTGTCGTATGCTGTTGAGCCGCGCCATGATCGTCTGCTGTCGTGGGAATAGAGGCCAGCAGCTGGAGCGTGCGGGCCTGCGCTATTCGCTCACCAGTCGCACGGCTGATAACCAGCGATTGTGTGGCATATTCATACGCGGCAGAATACTGGCCCTCAGCGTAGCACACCTGGCTCAACAAGAGCAGAGCAGATGCTTCACCTGACCAGTCGCCGGTTGTTCGTGTCAGATTCAGCGCATGCCGGGCACAGCAATCCGCCTGAGCGGGGTCGTTGAGGAACAGATAGGTCTCCCCCAGATGCTGCAAACACTGTGCTGCCAGCAGGCGTGGATCGGTGTAGAGCATCGTGTGTGCAGATCGCTGACCCGCACACGTGCGGGAAAATACCCGGCGGCGGTAACAGAGGCGGGTGGTCACCGACAATGGCCAGTGAAGCAGCCATTCACAGAGTGTATATGCACGCCTGAACCATCGTTGCGCAGTGCGTACATTCCCCAGGCCCATATGCGCCTGCCCTTCAATATCCAGCCAGGTCGCCCGGAACAGACCTACCTGCCACCGCTTACGCCAGGCACGTGGGCCAACACCGATCCGGGCTATGCGCTGACGCATACTGGCTGCTTGACCTATGACTGTGGCATATTCGCCCCGCTGCACCAGATAGCGCATCATACAAATATCGCCATAAGCCAGGCGCTGGTGATCTTCCAGCATAATCGCCAGTACTGAAAGACTACGGATATCGCTCAACTGCGCGGTATATTCGCCTAGCCGCTCGTAGATAATGGCCCGCAACCGCAGGAGATCATAACGTTGCACGAGATCACCAGTCAGCGCCAGTGCGGATCCCAGATACTCCAGTGCTGGGAGATTGGCATACTGCCGAACCGCTTGCCGCCCGGCAGCATGGCAATAATAGGCCTGGGCCGCCGTGTCCTCGGCACATCCATAGTGATAGGCCAATAATCCACAGGCCATCATCGCCATCTGCCCGGTGCGTCGTTGAAGGCTGTACATCTTTTCATACCAGTGGGCAATAGCAGTATGTAAACGCCGCCGCTGGCTAAACAGCAAGCTATGATAGGCAACATCGTGCGTCGTATGATACGTGAAGCGGTACACGCGTTCCACACCATCCAGTTCCAGTTGCACCATATCGAGCCTGACCAGGTGTTCCAGTTGGGTCTGTACCTCGGTATTATCTATATGCGCGGGATGGATGCTGGTTAAAAGAGTCAGGGGAAAGGTGCGCCCAATCACAGCGGCTGTCTTGAGCGTCAGTCGGGTTGACTCATCGAGACGATCAACCCAGGCCTGAATAATGCCCTGAACAGAAGGTGAGGGATGCAGATCGACCGTGTCATCAGTCAGGCTGATCATGCCCTGGTCATAGCGGAGCAACTGTTGCTGATGCAGAGCCCGTAGACATTCTTTGATAAAGAGCGGTTGTCCCTGTGCATGCCGCTCAACGAAGCGGTTGAGCGACGCTGATATATTGCGGGTTCCCAGCAGCACCTGGAGCAACTCCTGACTCTCTGCGGGCGGAAGTGGGCCGAGGTTGAGCCGCCGACAGCCAGGATGGGCCAGCAGTTCGCGCACGGCGGACGGTGGCTCATGGTCGAGCAGGCGTGAAGATACGACCAGCAGCAAAGGATAGGGACGATCAGGAAACGTGTTACTCATCCAGGCCAGGCTGGTAGCCAGGCGCAACGAGAACTCATCCGCCCAATGAATATTTTCAAGCATGATCAACAATGGAGAGTGTTGTAAGCGGCGATACAGCAGGGTTGTCGCCAGCGCAATGATTTGCGTCTGGTGTGTATAATCCCAAACGGGCGTCGATCGTGGGCCATGCGGACCGATTGACACACCCTCAAGCAACTGTACCAGCAGGTGCATCGCATCGAGCGTTGAGGCTGCCTTCCACATCCACTCGCCCGGCCGGGCCGTGCTACTGAACGCTGTCTGTATATCGTTGAGTAGCACTTCCAGACGACTCAGTTGCTGACTCAATGGAACCGCTTCATCAATGCCCCACAGGTCAGCCAGAATGGATTTCCAGGGCAACCCGATCTGTTCCTGGCCATCGATCCGACATTCGGCGCTGTAACCCGGTAATCCCAGGTGCAACCACTGCTGCATACCGTCTTGCAGGAAACGACTCTTGCCAATGCCTGACTCACCTTCTACGAAGACAATCTGTACCTGACCAGCGATCGCCTGCTCAATCGCCTGTTTCAACACTGCTCGTTCCGCATGGCGTCCAACCAGTGGCACCGCCTCCGGGAGATAGCGCTGACGCAAGCTATCATTCAGCCGGCCATACTGCTGCACCGTAGTACGCACGCGTGCGACTGGCACTGGCTCGGTATGCCCTTTCACCGCTAAATGAAACACGGTGCTAAACGTGAACTGTGTCGCCACTTCGTTACGAATACGGCCCGAAATCAGGATAGCATCAGGTGCCGCCACCTCCATCAAATGGGCTGCCAGATTCATCTCGGCACCCTGTACAGTGTAAACCCGCCGTATGGTACAGCCGACTGAGCCAACAAACAGCGTCCCCACAGTAATCCCGGCGTGCGTTATCAAACCACGTGCCTGTAACTCGAGGCAGCATCCAACAGCACGAAAGGGATCATCACCATGCGCAATGGGCGCACCAAATAACAGCACAAACAGCGGGCCTTTATCGCCAATTTCAACCTCGTTCAGCCAGCCACCCCAGCGAGCAACAATCACTTGCACCCGCGCCACCAGATCATGCAACGCGGCGGCTGTGGCTGGTAACGCAAAGGCCGCAAAAGCAGGAACACACCGGCGATATTCAGCCAGCAGTACACCAATACGCAGCCGTTCGATAAACGAAGGTGGTAGGAAATGTTCCAGTGCCAGCAAACCCTGCGCACGATCGGCGGGCGTATACCCGGATCGCCGGATATCTTGCCCGGCTCTATTTTGATCAGCATCTGGTGCGATAGGAGCGACACGCTGCGCCTGATAAGGGGCGATCACCCGCATCTCCCCCGCACAGGCGGTGTTTTTGGCTTTGATCGCCGCATCGAGCGCCGGGCCGTACAGTGTTAGATGCACACCATAGGGGGGGCGCCCCACCAACACAACCTCAATGTAATCAGTGGCGACGCCAATCCGTAGATCAAGCTGAAACGGGCCATCCGGCGTGTGAACCGGGGGCAACACCGACAGGGCAGCGAGCATCGCTTGTCCGCACTGTTGCCCTGGCTCAAGCTCCGAACAGTCGGGCCACCAGACCGTAAGCGCATCACCCGCAATCGAGACCACATCGCCATGATGGGCCACGATCACCGTAATCAGCGTGCTATACAACAGGGTGAGAGTCTCGTGCAGGCGCTCGGCACCATCTGCACGTTGCGCAAAGCTGGCACTGAGCCGTGAGAAGTTGCGCAGGTCAGCATATAACACGGTTGCCGACATATGCCAGGTACTGCCAGGCAGCAGCTGCGTGGTATTCAGCTGCGTCCGTAGCCAGTTTGATGTATAGGGAGCAAAAAGCTCGTTCATTGGCTGTACGTTCATTGGTTGCCACGGCGATTAGATCGAAAGAATATTTGTTCTATCAGTTTCGGATGAACTTTTATCCATGCAACGAGGCACAGACATCGGTATCAGCATGGGTACCGATGTCTCAAGAAGGTAATTTTTTGGATCGAAAAAACTAAAAAATCAGGGGCATATAGTAAGGACAATCCCGCACATCATAGGAAGAGCCACCTCCATTCTAACCCGTTGCGGTGCCGGCACAAAGAGCCAGCACTGTAGCAATTCCTGGGGCCTACACCCCCTCAGAACTCCAGTCGGAAACATACGTTGATGGGTATAGATTGCGACAAGGATTTCAGTCATGATACCATATATCATTAAAGCTCAACCTCCAGTGCGACAATATCACGACGCATGTACCCCGATCGCAGTTGTAGCACGCGCCGGCGGTGCAGTCAGGCCACCAGAGTAACCTTGCCATTGGGTATAGCACCTGCATCAAAGATGTGCTATAGTAACCAGAATAGAAATCTAGAAATCATACCATACAAGCCGCTTTGCAACAAATGAGAAAAAGATAGACCTGTCTGGTTAGAACTGTGGCATATGTCGCTACAGTTCGGTTGAAGTTGCCACACGCAACGATACAAAGTGGTAATATATGCCTACAATGACAACGGTGGCCAATGGCCTGCGTATTCTGGTTGAGGAACTGCCGCATACTCACTCGGTCTCTCTGGGCTATTTTACCGGGGTAGGCGCAGGGCATGAAGCACCGGCATTGAGCGGTGCTGCGCACTTTATCGAGCATATGTGCTTTAAGGGTACCCGCGCCTTCCCTACAGCCAGGATGATCTCGGATACTATAGAGGGCGTCGGGGGGATATTGAATGCTTCAACCTCATACGAATCAACAGTCTACTGGGCCAAAGTGGCCGATATTCATATAGATCGGGCCGTGAGGGTGTTGACCGAGATGCTGCGCTATCCGCTTTTTGACTCGCGTGAACTGGAAAAGGAACGCCGGGTGATACTAGAAGAGATCCGTAGCTCGCAGGATGACCCTGAGGAGTGGGTGCATGCGCTATTGCACGCTGCGATGTGGGGCGATCAACCACTGGGACGCGATATTGCTGGCACGCTCGACTCGGTGAGCGCGATCAGCCGCCCCAATTTGCTCGCGTTCTGGAACGAGCATTACCATCCGCACAACATCGTGATCTCCATTGCCGGGCATATTCAAACCGATCAGGCTATCGCGGCGGTACTCCAGGCTTTTGAATTACCGGCAGATACCGCAATCACCCGGCATGAGCCGGTAGTTCCACCAGACAGCCGTACCTCGCGCTTGCCACCGCGATCGGGGCGCAACCTGGCGCTGCCAGGCCCCCGCGTAACACTCGCTCCTCGCAAAACAGAGCAGGGGCACTTTTGCCTGGGTATGCCTGCGCTTTCCTATCAGGATGCGGATCGGCGGGCACTGCATGTGCTGGATACGATCATTGGTGGCGGTATGTCTTCGCGCCTGTTTCAGACCCTGCGTGAAGACATGGGCGTGGCCTATCATGTTGGCTCCTATCAAATCGAACTGGCTGATGGGGGCATGTGGGTGCTGTATGGCGGTGTGGAAGATGATACGTTAGTTCCCAGTGTTCGTACCACGCTGGAGATCTTGCAGAGTGTGGCAACAGAAGGAATCACTGATGCAGAGTTGGCGCGGGTGAAGGAACAGGTTAAAGGCGGGATACTGCTTTCGCTCGAAGACACCTGGTCGATCGCATCCCGCAATGGCGCCCATCAACTCCGTTATGATACGGTTATTCCTGTCGAACAGGTGGTGGCCGAAATTGAGGCCGTAACCAGCGCTGACGTGCTGCGCGTAGCACAGCGGTTGTTACGTCGTGATGCGCTGCATCTGGCGGTGATTGGCCCCTATGATACCAGGGACGAACAGACATTGGCAGCCCTGCTACACGCGGCGCTCGAGGAGTGAAATGCCACAGCGATGAGGTGATTGTATGACACAGGTTGCGATTATTGGCGCTGGTGCAGCGGGTCTGGCGGTTGGTCAGGCGCTGGTGCAACGTATGAGTACGCCCAAAATCTATGAGAAGAGTCTGAGCGTGGGTGGTCGGAATATGACGCGCTATATCGAGGGGTGTGTGATTGACCATGGTGCGCAGTGTATTAAAACGCCTTCGCCAGCACTCTTGCACCTGGTGGACACGAGCGCTATCAGCACACGGTTACCCGCCTATGACATTCGGTTGCCCATATGGGTGTTTAATGCGTCCGGGGTGATTTCTGAGGGTGACGCGGAGCTGAATGCCGAGCCGAAGTGGGGCTGGCATGCCGGGGTGAATATGCTTACCAAGACGCTGGCGAGTGGCCTGGATGTGCGCATGGGCGTGAATGTGCGCAAGGTGATGGAAACGGGCAACCGCTATCCTTATACGCTACTCAATGCGGAGGGGGCAATCCTGGCCGAGGCCGAAGCAGTGGTGCTAACGCCACCCGGCCCCCAGACTGCCGAGATGATTGCGGTCAGTGTGATCGATCAGATGCTGAAAGATCGGCTGCTGGCGGAATTGTCGCAGGTAACGTATCGGCGCTGTCTATCAGTGGCACTGGCCTATGCCCGTCGCCCGGCGGTACCCTGGTATGCGTTGCTCAATACTGATCGTCAACACCCGATTGCATGGCTGGCATGTGAACATGTCAAGCCGGGTCATGCACCGGAGGGCATGGGTTTGTTGCTGGCACAGATGGGGCATACGTTTAGCCTTGAACACTGGGACACGATCGACAAGGGGATATATGGCAAGCAAGAACCTCTGCCGCCCGTACTGGCCGAGATCCACCACCAGGTACAGGCGTTACTCGCCGATGATCTCGGCCCGCCCCTCTGGGCCGATGTTCACTGCTGGCGCTATGCACTCCCGGACACAACAGCCAGTTTTGAGCAATTGAACAGCACCGGCAGTGGTCTCTTTTTTGCCGGTGATTATGTAGCCGGCCAGGGGCGTGTGCATCTGGCGATTGAGAGCGGGTGGCGTGTTGCCGAGTTGATCACGGCAACGTACCAGGGTGGGCACCAGGGCGGGCAACAGCATAGCAGCCGTTTACCCTGACCGAACCGGTTGCGCAACGTGGGCCACCGGCATCAACGCTACAAGGGTTCCAGATGCCTGTAGCGTGATCTGTTTGTCAACAGCAAAAAAGGCGATTGGTTTGAGCAACTGTGTACGTCCTGTCAACGAGATTGCGTCTGTGGGAGCAGGAGGTTCGTGCAGCGCATTTGTCTGTTCGACAGGGAGATAGTCTGGAGTATGCAAAACCGTTCCCATTGTACACCTGAAGTTGCTCTGTGAGACAAGTCTCGCTTATAGCGCAAGGGGCAGCCAGTACTACACTACAACGAGACTTCATCTCGGCCCGGGGGCGGAGGCCGCAGGCTTCCGCGCACGTCCCTTTGATTTCGGCGGGGCAAAGCCGCGCCGCACCTCCCTGCCAAGGGGGGGCTCTTTGTAGTACCGGGCAGACACATGCACCAGGAATCTGCTGTTATGCCTGCAATAATCCGAACTTTTGTTATAATAGAGGCTGTTCGATATAGATGAGGAGCAAGCATGCCTTTTGGTGCCCATATGTCCATTGCTGGCGGTGTCTCCAAAGCATTTGAACGCGGGGAGTACGTTGCCTGTGAGACCATCCAGATTTTTAGCAAAAACGAGCGTCAATGGCAGGCAAAACCTTATTCTGCCAAGGAAATTGCCGCATTCAAGGCCGAGCAACAACGCACTAACATCGCACCGGTTATTGTGCATGCGTCCTATTTGATCAATCTGGCGACACCGGCTGACGAGCTATGGGAAAAGTCGATTGCTGCGTTTGCCGATGAACTGGAGCGTTGCGCCGTGCTGGGTATTCCCGCGATCGTCATTCATCCCGGTGCCCACACCGGCAGTGGCGCAATTGCTGGCCTGCAGCGCATCGTGGCCGCCCTGGATCGGCTCTTTGCGGCTGGTACCGGTGCAGACGTTACCGTTCTGCTCGAGACGACTGCCGGGCAAGGTACCTCGCTCGGTGGCCGCTTTGAACATCTGGCGTATGTGCTGGAACATGTGACCTGCTCACAACGACTGGGCATCTGTGTTGACACCTGTCATCTGCTGGCAGCTGGCTATGATCTGCGCACCGCCGCTGACTATGAGGCAACCTTTACCGAGTTTGAACGTCAGATCGGGTTACACTGTATCCAGGCTTTTCACCTGAACGACTCGCAACACCCGCTCGGTAGTCACATCGATCGGCACACGCATATTGGTCAGGGGTGCATTGGCTTACCAGCTTTTCAGTTGCTGGTGAACGATACCCGGTTTTGCCAACTGCCGATGATCATCGAAACGCCAAAGGGCAAAGATTTGCGGGAAGATATTGAAAATCTTACGCTGCTACGCTCGCTCATAGCGCCGACAGTATGCTAGACTGCCTGGATGCAGTCTCATCAGTATCCGTGTTCCTAATGGACACCGGAGTCCTCACCCGTATCGGTTTTTCATGGATCGCAACGGAAGTGTATCTCCATACCCTCCCTGTTCTGGCGATCATGCACAATCGTGTGATAGTGGTAGAATCGTTATTTAGCAATCCTACAAAAAAGTTGTAGAAACGGGAGTCCAGGCCTGAGTCTGGTACTGCTCGGTCAGGCACTGGCTCATACATCGTGGCACCCGATGACAGTATGCCCGTTGCCTGGCCTGATATGACATGAGGTACTCATCTGCCAGGGGGGCAAAAAGCAATAACTACGAGCGACCTGGGCATTTGTGGGCTATAAGGAGTTTATGATGTTTAAGTTGCGAAAGCTGTGGTGGATGGTGCTGATTAGCGCTGCAATCGCCCTCTGGTACTGGCAACGCCAGTGGGCTACCCGCCAGTGGACTACCCGGTTGCGGGCGCTACCGACACCATCATCGACCACGGACTCGCTGGCTGGTCGGCCATTTGCAACTGATCTCGACGCACGTATCATTGATCATGAGTCTTCCTGGAGGACATACGCAGAGCCAGAGCCACCAGCGGAGCCAGCACCACCCTCACTGGATGTTGTTGCTACTGACAGCGTAGTTTCTGCAGCAATAGCGCCATCATCGGTCACCGAGCCGCACGACACTGCTGACACTGCGGCAGTCACGCCCGACCAAATCGAGGCATTAGCACCTGCCCCAGAGGCCGCTGTGTCCGATGGGACGCTCGATCAGCCTGACGCCCGTGCGCCCGCTCACGATGACCTTGCACCCGCCGCCATCGCGCCCGATCAGATTGAGGCATTAGCACCCGTGCCAGAGGCCGCTGTGTCCGATGGGACGCTCGATCAGCCTGACGCCCGTGCGCCCGCTCACGATGACCTTGCACCCGCCGCCATCGCGCCCGATCAGATTGAGGCATTAGCACCCGTGCCAGAGGCCGCTGTGTCCGAACCTGCACCACCACCGGATGTACCCGCTCCAACAACTCCCACAACGCAACCCGAACGGATTAATATCAACACCGCCAGCATAAAGAAACTAACCAGCCTGCCTGGAATTGGCCCGACACTGGCGCGGCGCATCGTGGCCTATCGGAAAGCCAACGGGCCGTTTACCTCGGTTGAGGGGTTGCTCAAAGTGCAAGGCATTGGCATAAACAACCTGAAAGACTTTATTGATCGGATACAGGTATAACCTGATGATGAACCAATCCCATACCCAACCATTTCTGTTCCCCGGTGGCCCAACCGGATGCCTGCTGATCCACGGCTTCTCGGGCACACCGGGTGAGATGCGCGACCTGGGCGAAACACTGGCCCGGCAGGGCTATACCGTGCTGGGTGTACAACTGGCCGGGCATACCGGCCAACCCGAAGCCTTACGCGCCACGCGCTGGCAGGACTGGCTGGCCTCAGCCCGGGCCGGGTTGAACGACCTGCGTACCCACTGTCCATCCGTCATCGTGATCGGTCTTTCACTCGGTGGAGCGCTGTCTATCTTGCTTGTCCACCAGGTTGCAATTGAACGGCTGGTGTTACTGGCGACTCCGCTCTGGCTACAGGGGGACTGGCGTATACATCTGTTGCCCATTGCCCGCCACGTTATCCCCTGGTATTATCCGCTGGAGCAGGCCAGGTTTACCGATCCAGGCCTGCGGCAGCGTATCCTTGCGCATGCACCCGATCTTGACCTGGACGATCCTGGGGTGCAGCGGCGGTTGCGACGCTCGATCAAGCTGCCCGTCAGTGCAATTGACGAACTGGTGCGTGTCTTGCGCCGAGCGCGGGCCACACTCCCGTCTGTACGTGTGCCGACGCTGGTGATGCATGGCCGTGGCGACGATGTGGCACCGCCAGCGAGTGCCGAAGAGATTATTGCCCGCATTGGCACTAATCAGAAGCGGCTGGTCTGGTGGGCACAGACAGGACATCAACTGCTGGCTGCTGGCCCCGAACGCGATGCCATTTACGCCCAGATTGCCGACTTTGCGGCGGGCGGTCTGTGTTAAAATAGACATGCTCGTAACGCCCCCAACCCTGGAGCCGGATCGTCCGACACGTTGTCTGTAGCATTAGCCTGAAAGAGTTCATGTGCATATTCCAGAGTCGCCTTATCTGAACCTTTTAGAAAATCGGATCGATATTCGCCGTATTCCCTTTAGTGATCGTGGTTCACGACTGCTGGTGTACCAGCACAGCCAGCGTAATCACACGTTATATATCAAACTGGCCGAGCGCCTGACCGCTGTGCAGCCAGGGCTGTCAACCTATCGCTCGCGGCCACCCTTTGTGACCGCGCTGCAACTCGTTGATGGTAATGGCACGCCGCTACCGTTTGAGCTGACTACCTATCCCCACGCGCTGGTTTTTCAGACGCCGGTGGGAGAGTTTGTGCTGGTCTTTCAAGATCGAGAAACCCTGTCATTTGGCATTCCTGCGGCTATTCCCTGCGGCATTCGCTTTACGATCATGCCTGATGTGGCCCGGCCCGACAGCAGCGGCGGCGAGTTTAAGAGTTTACGCAACTGTGCCTACTCAACCAATGGGGCGTTGCTGTTGAATCGAATTGCTGACGATGGCAGTGGATATGATGTCACGCTGACGACGGAAGGTGATATGAATACGGCGATTACGCTGCATATCCAGGCTGGTCTGGATCTAAACCGCACGGTTGTGCCATTTCAGCAGGTGTTGGCTGCTGCCGAACGGCGCTGGCATCAGTGGTTTGCACAGGCACCCTCTGTCGGTGAGCCATATCGCGCTCAATATTACTATGCCTGGTGGGTGCTGGGCAATAACTTGCTGGCACCGCAGGGCTTCTTTCGCCGCGAGAGTGTGTCGCCCAGCAAAGCGCACTATATCGGTGCCTGGCAGTGGGATAACTATTTTCACGCGCTGGCCTTGCGCTACACCGAACCCCGACTTGCCAGTGACCAGATTCGCTTTATGCTGGATCATCAACTCCCCGACGGGATGATCCCCGATGCAGTCTATGACGAAGGTGCGATTACCTATCTGGAAATACCTATCGCCGCCGCAGTGACTAAACCACCAATTATCGCCTGGGTTTCCATGCATGTTTTTGATCAAACACACGATATTGAACTCCTGCGCGAAATATATGACCCACTGGTGCGCTGGAACAACTGGTGGTTTGGGCTGAATGACGATGACAATGACGGGATTGTGCAATACAGTCATCCTTTCTCCAGTGGTCTTGATGACAGCCCGCTGTGGGATGGCGGTATGCCGGTTGAAGCGGTTGACCTGAATACGTATCTCTGTCTGCAGATGGAGGCGCTGGGCCGTATTGCCCACATCCTGGGGCGCGAGCGTGAGTCGGCTATGTGGGAGCGCAAGTCGCAGGCACTGGCCCACCGTATGATTGAACATTTCTATGACCCGATCGCGGGCCTGTTCTGGTTTCAGCGCGATCACCAGCGCATTCCTGTCCTGACACCATTTAGCCTGTATCCGCTCTGGACAGATCGGCTACCAGCAGACATAAACCAGCGTCTGGTCGATCACCTGACCAATCCGTGCGAGTTCTGGACAAACTATCCGCTGCCAACCGTGGCTGTGCAGGACGCACACTATAACCCGTTTCAAATGTGGCGCGGTCCAGTGTGGATCAACATTAACTATATTTTTGTCGAGGCGCTCCAACGGACAGGCTATGAATGGGTGGCCGAAGATCTGGCCGAGCGCACCTTGCGCCTGGTGATGAGCCAGGATGATATTTATGAGTACTATCATCCGGATACGGGCGAAGCCCCACCGAAAGCGGCCCCGATGTTTGGCTGGAGCGCGGCCTGTTTTATTGACCTGGCGATTCGTCAGAGTCGCGGTACGTTGTAAATGACGCCTGTCCAGGGACGAGCGCAGTGATAGGGTCAGGTTGCCTTTCTGCCTGCGGCAGTGTAGCAGTATTGGAGCGTTTCCACGCTTCCAACGCTGGAAAGTACTGCTCTACCGAAGGAAAATCGCTATTGGTGATGGACAATAGCATAACTGGTATACATGGGGAAACAATGTCCCAGGGCCAGAAAATTGCCATCTTGCACTATGCCGGGCCACCGGGCCTGGGGGGAGTCGAAGTCACTATCGACCACCATGCCCGTCTGCTGGCGGCTGCCGGTCATCACCCACGAATTGTGGTTGGCATCGGCGCGGTTACATCGCCAGAGGTGGAGGTGGTGATCAATCCGCTCTTCGGATCACGCGGCGCAGACATCGAACAGGTCAATCGCCAGCTAGCGGTTGGCGAGGTCAGCCAGGCATATGTTGCGCTGTATGAACGCACGCTGGCAGCGCTCGCATCCGCGCTCCAGGGCTGTGATGTCGTGCTGGTACATAATGTGCTGACTCTGCATAAGAACCTGGCGCTGACGGCGGCGCTCCATCACCTGCACCGCGCTGGCATGATTGGCCAGCTGGTGGCCTGGTGTCACGATTTTGCCTGGCAAGATCCGCTCTACATCGCCGAATTGCACCCTGGTGTGCCCTGGGATCTGTTGCGCCAGGCCTGGGAGGGCGTGCGCTATGTGGTGGTCTCACAAGATCGCCGTCAGCAACTGGCTGATTTACTGGGTATCCCACCAGCGCAGATCGCCGTGGTTACGCCCGGCATTGATCTGCCCGCGTTCTTCAAGCTGGAGCCAGAGACGCGGGTTCTCATTCAGCAGTACAACCTGCTGGCTGCCGAACCATTGCTGCTCTTACCGGCACGTATTACGCGCCGCAAAAACATCGAACAGGCCATTGCAATTGTGGGGGCGCTATGTCGTCTCGGCCTCACCCCGCGGCTAGTGATTACCGGCTCGCCTGGCCCCCACAATCCAACCAATGCCGCCTATCTCGCGGAACTACAGGCCTTGCAGCAGCATAGCGGCGCAACTGAGGCAATCCTGTTTCTCTTTACCTGCTATACCGACGAGCAAGGTCACCCGCGCCCTGTAAGCGATGCGATGATGGCCGATCTGTATCATCTGGCCGATGGTCTGCTCTTTCCGAGTCGTGCCGAGGGCTTCGGGATCCCGATCCTCGAGGCTGGTTTGACCGGCCTGCCGATCTTTTGTAGTGATATTGCCCCCTTTCACGAGACGGCCGGCGCAGCCGCACTCTATTTCGACCCATACGGCGATGCGATGCCAATTGCCGAGCGTATTGCCGCTGCATTGCACGCTGATACACGCTATAGCCTGCGCCGTCGTGTGCGACTCGCATACACCTGGGAAGCCATCTACCAGCATCACATCGCGCCCCTGTTCGCAGGTACAGTCTGAGCGTGTCTGGCTCCAGTATATTGCAGGTCTGGTGTACCCGTTCAAAGGAACGTTCGCCGGCGGGGGATAGGGCCTGTGCAGCCCCGGCAAAACCAGACACCGATAGAGAGGCACGGCCCTCCAGATCACTCCACCCAAGCGGGGAGGTTCTGGTAACATTGTCGTACTAGCGAGAGGATAGATATGAGCGAGGAGCGTATTCAAACCACTATCGCCCGATCCCTGCCACACCAATATCGCGTATTAGTTCCAATTCTTACCCAGCAGGAGGCAGTGCGATTGCTACCGCTGGCCCAGGCCATGGCCCGCCTTCATAATGGAAGCGTCACGGTACTGGGGATTGTCGAAGTGCCGGTCGAGAGTCCCTTGAGCGATGGCTTGCAGGATGCCCGTCGCTATCGGGGAACATTGCATAACGTGACAGAATTTCATAGTGAGGGGCCAGTCGAGGTACGTACGCTGGTACGCGTGGGGCATACCACGACGGAGGCCATACGGGCTGCCGTAGAAGAGGAGCAAGCCAGCCTGGTACTCCTGGGTTGGCAGGAGGAACTGTCATCGCCGGAACGCTTGTTTGGCCCGCCAATTGATGAACTGTTGCGCCAACCACCCTGCGATATTGCCGTTGTCAAACTACAGGCCGAGACTCGGTGGCGGCGCGTGTTGCTGCCAGTACGCGGCGGGCCGCATACACCGCTGGCCTGTGATGCGGCGCTGGCACTGGCCGAACTCCATGACGCGGCGATTACGGTGCTGTATGCCACCGATCCGCGCCAGCCCGATAACCAGGCCGTTCGAGCATCGCTCCAGTCATTGCGCCAGATGCCCCGTGTTCAGCGCTGGCTCGAACGCGCCATCCCTGCCGAGCAGGCCATTCTCAGCGAAGCCCCGGATCACCAGGGGATCGTCCTGGGTGTCACCGGACGGCGTGGTGACCCGGAAGCACCGATCGGCCTGCTGGCCGAGCGCATTCTGCGACTCTCGAACGAGACGATCGTGCTGGTGCGCCACAAACTCGATTACGCCGAAGAACAGGCTCAGACGATCTGGCAACAACAGCGTGACCTGTCGGCCACGGTGGATCGCTGGTTTGCCGAAAATAACTTTAGCAGCACCGAATACGAAGATCTGCAACGCCTGGTACAGATCAAGCGCCGTCAGGGATTGACGATCAGCCTGGGGTTGCCCGCGCTGAACGAAGAGGAGACGCTGGGCAACATCATTACGATACTGAAAGAAGCCCTGGTGGAGCAGGTGCCTTTGCTGGACGAAATCGTGCTGATTGACAGCCGCTCCACGGATCGAACCCGCGATATTGCCAGTGAACTTGGTATTCCAATTTATATTCACCAGGACATTTTGCCCCAGTACGGTAGCTTTCCCGGTAAAGGCGAGGCCCTATGGAAAAGCCTGTATGTACTCAAGGGCGATATTATTGCCTGGATCGACACCGATATCAAAAACATTCACCCGCGCTTTGTGTATGGCATTATCGGGCCACTATTGACCGAGTCACGTCTGGTGTACTGTAAAGGCTTTTATCGCCGGCCAATCCGCCAGGGAGAAAACCTGGTTGCCAGCGGCGGCGGGCGTGTCACCGAATTGACGGCACGCCCGCTGCTCAACCTGTTCTACCCGGAGCTATCCGGTATGTTGCAGCCGTTGTCTGGAGAATATGCCGGGCGGCGAACGGCACTGGAATGGCTCCCCTTCTTTACTGGCTATGGCGTAGAAACGGGCATGTTGATCGATCTGCTGGAGCAACATGGCCTCAACGCCCTTGCTCAGGTGGATTTGCAGGAGCGTATTCATCGCAACCAGGAACTGGTGCCACTGTCCAAGATGGCCTTTGCCATTATTCAGGTTGTTATTCAGCGCCTGGAGCAGCGGCACCGTCTGCGTATGCTGGAGGCTGTCAACCAGAGCATGAAGCTCATTCAGCAGACCGCTGATGGACAGTTTCACCTGGAGTTGCGTGAAATCCGTGACCACGAGCGCCCCCCAATGGCCACCATTCCCGAATATCGGCAGTTGCGCGGTATGCCGCCGCTCCTGGCCGGGCCACAACACATGGTAGAATCAGAGGGGTAGCCACAGGGGACATACAGGAAAGAAGGAGGTGATATGGGTATTTATAACCCGCTCGACCCCGACTTTGCATTCACGCTGGGCATTGAAGAAGAGTACCAGATTATCGACCCCCAAACACGCGAGTTGCGTTCGCACATCACGCAGTTTCTGGAACATGGGCAGACATATATGCGCGAACAGGTCAAAGCCGAATTGCACCAGAGCATTGTCGAAGTTGGCACCCGACCGTGCCGTACCATCTCTGAAGCACGGGCCGAGCTGCGCCACCTGCGTGGTTCGGTGGCCGGTCTGGCCGTCACCAATGGCTTGAAAATCGCGGCAGCTGGTTCGCACCCCTTTTCATCGTGGATGCACCAGGACATTACGCCCTTCGAGCGCTATGAAGAGCTGATCAATGAGATGCAAGATGCGGCGCGGCAGTTGTTGATCTTTGGCATGCATTGCCACATTGGTATGCCCAGTACAGACGTCGCCATCGAGATGATGAACATTGTGCGCTATCTCCTTCCCCACTTCCTGGCGCTCTCGTCCTCATCGCCCTTCTGGATGGGGCGTGATACGGGGTTTAAGTCCTATCGCAGCGTTATGTTTAGCCACTTTCCGCGCACTGGTATTCCACCCTCCTTTACCTCGGCGGCGGAGTTTGCCAACTATGTACATTTGCTTGTTCAGACCGGCTGCATTGATAATGGCAAAAAGATCTGGTGGGATCTGCGCCCGCATCCGTTCTTCAACACGCTGGAGTTTCGCGTCTGCGATGTCGCCACGCGCCTCGAAGAGTGCCTGGCGCTGGCGGCGACGATGCAGGCCTTTGTGGTCAAGTTTTACAAGCTCTTTGAACAGAATATGACCTTCCGGCCCTATCGTCGTGCTTTGATTAACGAGAACAAATGGCGGGCGCAACGTTGGGGACTGTCGGGGCGATTGATTGATTTTGGCAAGCGGGCTGAGGTGGACACGAAGGCACTGGTGTATGAGATGGTAGCACTGGTCGATGATGTGGTCGATGAATTGGGCAGCCGCAAAGAGGTGGAATACCTGCTGCATATCGCGGAACATGGTTCCAGTGCTGATCGACAACTTCAGATATACCAGGAAACGGGCGATCTGCAGGCGGTGGTTGACAACCTGATTGCCGAGACGCTCGAAGGCGTTGATGTCCTGTTGCCACAGACATCAGAGCAGGACTAATACTCGGGCAGCCAGTACCGGGTGCGCGCCCGGGCATGTCCCCCCGCTGGGGCGGGCGGGATGAACCTGGGTGCGCGCCCCGCTGGGGCGCGGGCGGCGAACCTGGGTGCGCGCCCCGCTGGGGCGCGGGCGGGGATGGGAGACCACCGGACGGTACCCCACGTTCCGACCAGGCGGTGTACCCAGCACGGCCGTGGGCACGCCGGAGCCGTGCCCTACATCATGATGATGTCACACGTAACAAAGCGGGCGGCGAACCTGGGTGCGCGCCCCGCTGGGACGGGCGGCGGGGGGAGCGCGTCCCTCCGGGGCACGGGCGGGTGAGGCGAACCTGGGTGCGCGCCCCGCTGGGGCGCGGGCGGGCGAGGCGAACCTGAGTGCGCGCCCCAGCGGGGCGCGGGCGGGGATGGGAGACCACCGGACGATACCCCACGTTCCGACCAGGCGGTGTACCAAGCACGGCCGTGGGCACGCCGGAGCCGTGCCCTACATCATGATGATGTCACACGTAACAAAGCGGGCGGCGAACCTGGGTGCACGCCCCGCTGGGGCGCGGGCGGGGATGGGAGACCACCGGACGGTACCCCACGTTCCGACCAGGCGGTGTACCCGGCACTGGGTGCGCGCCCCGCTGGGGCGCGGGCGGGCGAGGCGAACCTGGGTGCACGCCCCGCTGGGGCGCGGGCGGGGATGGGAGACCACCGGACGATACCCCACGTTCCGACCAGGCAGTGTACCCGGCACGGCCGTGGGCACGCCGGAGCCGTGCCCTACATCATGATGATGTCACACGTAACAAGGCGGGCGAGGCGAACCTGGGTGCGCGCCCCGCTGGGGCGGGCGGCGGGGATGGGAGACCACCGGACGATACCCCACGTTCCGACCAGGCAGTGTACCCGGCACGGCCGTGGGCACGCCGGAGCCGTGCCCTACATCATGATGATGTCACACGTAACAAGGCGGGCGAGG
>Ga0308414_1000274_pt1 | contig 32406 bp, 24 predicted proteins | sample HotsprSampleOS50_FD_205667 | JGI IMG/M metagenome (GOLD analysis project Ga0308414, IMG submission 205667) | Hot spring phototrophic mat microbial communities from Octopus Spring, Yellowstone National Park, Wyoming, United States - 20090730_OS50 ...
AAAACATCGGCAACTTTGGTATCCAGTGTGCATTTTCCGTCGGCGATGAGTAACCCGGCGACCGTGCTGGTAAAAGATTTCGTCATCGACCAAACGCCTTGGCGCCGATCGCTTTCGGAACCCTTCCATACGACTCGTCCGTGTCGCACGATCACCAGCCGCTTGGCGCCATCGCGACCAACCTTTGCGGCGAGGACTGCCGCGGCCTCATCGAGCCGCCTTCCATCCAAACCCATCGATTCAGGCGTAGTCTCCTCCCACTCGGCACCGGGAAACACAATTTCCCCAGAACTGGATTGAAAAACCATAAGACCACCTAAAGCAAAACCTGTAAGCCAAAGCCATTTCATACCATTGTCCTTTCCCTACGAGAAAGCAAAACTGGTTGGATTCCTTGAATTTCTCGTGCCGCATGTTCTGCCGTCAAATCAACATGACGAACACTCCAGCGGCCCGACAAGCGGGTCCCCCCGTGGCTTCTCTCCAATCAACGGGAGAACGTCTTGTATCTCGCCCCATTCACGGCGGCTTCTCTGTCGCAGATCAATGATAGAGATTGGAAAGTTCCAATTTCTCCACACAATAATAGCCGAAGTCCTGCATGACCACTATCCGGCCCAAAAGCTCGGGCGGAAGGCCACCCATCGACCCGACGACCGCACTACGGTTGTGCGGCGTTGTGATGAAATACACAACCTCGGGAAGGCCTTCAGGTGGCAGCCGTTTCTGAGGGACACCCTCCATCGCCAGATAATAAGCAAGCGGATAGTAATCATTCAAAGCGAACACGATGGCGTAAGTACGTCGATATGCCAGGTCCTGACTCACGAATCGGATAGCGGCCGCAGGTTGATAGTTGGCAGCATAATAGTTGTAGTAACCGTCCTGAACTGGTCCCATGTTACACTGGAGAGCGAGCCGTCTCGGATAGGTGTAATGCGATGCCAAGCCCAAGACTAGCAGGAGAACTCCGCCCGATACTGCCATAATCAGACCAGGCGGAAGATGAGAGGACGAAGGGTATTTTCGCTTGCGAAGATAGCGTCTCCCCTTCCTCTGAGAGCGTCCGCATAACCAAACGGAGCAGCTCAGACGATCCTTGGAAATCCCTTGAAACAAGGCAAGAAGCTCGTCCAGGCTTCCGCGGAGACCAACCCCGCTAGCCACGGCCAAAAAAATGAGGCAGGGCAGAAAATGTCGCACGAAAGGCCGAATTCCCAGCACACCCATCAGAATAAAGGGCCCCAACGTACCGATCAGACACCACAAGGCCAATTCTTTTGCGGACAGGACTGAGAGTGTCCCACTCCCAGACTTTGAAATGACAACCGAACGCCGCCTTGGTCTTGTTTCCTTTCGTATCAAGAGAATCCAGCCAACCACGACCAGCGGAAGAAGGGGCCACCAATCGTGGAACACAGCACTCAGCAGCTGCTTCAGAAGGACGAAACTACCCCCCAGGGACCAATCCTGGCTTAGACGGGCAGCCTGGATGATCTGATGTCTCACAGGGAGATACAACAGAATTCCTACCAAGATTCCTAGTGACGCAGCAACTGTGTCGGAAAATAAGCTTAGTCGCAAGGTGGCTCGCTGGAGTTCTCGATAGCCGATCAGGCCCGTTAAAATTATCGCTACGACGAGATTTGTCGGAATCGTATAGATCATGCCCGCAACAGATAATAAAAGTAGGAACAACACTAATCGGGACGGTATCGACGTTGCCCAACTGCGAGTCAATCCTAGCCAACAGGCCAGAGCCGTCAGAAAGATTGACAGGCCATACCCACGCAATTCCATAACATGGGTCAAAAAGCTTTGGGTCAGCCCAAGCCAGAGTGTTGCCAGGACAGCGGCAACTTCATCGGTAAGATGCTTTGTCCAGGCATACACCAGAGCCAGCGTGCCGGCCGCCCAGAGAAGGCCTGGTATGCGAAGGAAGGTTTCCTCTTGGCAAAGTATGTATAAAGGCCGCAAAAGCAGCGAATAAAGAATATGGTTGTTTGGAGCCGAATAATCGGAGACAATCTCCCACCACGGGCGGCTGACATAGTGTACCAACGTGTATGCCTCATCATACCAGAGGTCGGCATTAAGCCGCTGTGTACAAATGACCAGGCCAGGAGCCATTGATAATAGCGACGCCAGATAAGAAAAACCGCCCTGAACGCCCAATCGAAGCTGGACCTCACGAGCCCCGGTGACTTTACGATCTCGTTTGCCTGGAGAATGATTCATCGTTTTCCATCCCCGGGCCATCGGTTTATTAAGAGAAGACTATCCGGTCATTCTGGGGTTCCTGGTAGCACGGGTCAAAATCCTTCGGCAGACTACATGTCCTCAGCGATCAAAGCTGGCTACCAGCAAAAATCACCTATTACATGATTCGGTCCTCACTATAGTCTCGAGCTTGAGCAGAAGCAATTCCCTGCCTGGTGACAAAGCAAGATCGCTCGAACTGTTCCTCCAAGTGCGCGGTTTGTCAGACAAGATTACGGAAACCGGGTGCTCCAGCAATGGCGAAAGAACAGGGACATTCGAGGTTCTTAACGGCTCGATTCCTCCTTTTCGACTCACTCGTCCTCAACGTCCCAGGACCACCAACCGATCGGTGGCACCGTCACTCGCAACCAGATAAATCCCATGGTCGTCTGCACGATAATCGACCTGCCATCCTGTAGCAGGGTAGCGAGCCACAATTCGCTTTGCATGAACATACCGGCGGCTAAGCCGTACGATGACGGCGTCATCCGTCAAGAAATGGACAATCCAGCGATCGCGATCCGGTTGAAAGGTGAGAATGGCCCGGCTCATCGGTGACTCCAACTTGAGTGGTGGTTCGCCTCCCAGAAACTCAATGATGGCGTAAACCAGTTCCGGTGGTTGGATCGTCGCCAGCCACGCACATCGGCCTCTTCCAACTGGATTGAGGTGTAACAATGGCAGCTTTTTTTGATCTGGAGTTTTGGCCCAAAGCCACGTCTGCCCCGCTATCGGTCTGGCATGGGCGAGTGTCTTTACCGCGAAGGATGATATATCGAGCTGAAGCCCCTGGGGTCCAACGTACTCCAATTGAAATTTGTCGGTACTGGGAAACTCGCCCAACCAGTCAAGCCCCATTTCCCTGGCCAATGCAAAGTTGTCCAGCGGCTTGCCATCGGGATCGTGGCGCAAGGCATCGCCGATGACAAGGAGAGTACCACCTGCCCGGATGTAGTTACGCAATTGAAGCAGTTGCGACTCCGTGAGGCCACTTGTCAGCGGTACGATCAAGAGAGGCCACTTCTCTGCCAACAGATCGCCGTTCGGTAGGTCAAGGACGTCCGTGAACTCCGGCGGCCGGCCGTGCTCAATGGCCAAGGTCACCCAGGGTTCGATTTGCCGAAGATACGCAGTCCGATCCCGTCCGGGGAACCGGAGCTTCGTCGCCTCGGAAAACAGAACGTTAATATCGGTGACCGGTTGTGCATTCTCGAGCCAAGGCTGAATGTCCCGAACCATCTGGTAGAATGGTGCCAACTGCTCGCGGTGCCAACGCCGGATCGACTCATCAGGCAATAACGTGCGCGGATCGGTGTGTCTGTGGCCATAGTAGGAGTAGCAACGTCCCCCGAGCAACAAACAGAGACGCCATTCGGACCGATTGATCGCTTGAGGCGGCTCCGTCGGCGATTGATTCATGAGTCCGTTAATGACGGCCGGTCGGCGAGAAACCCCCTTGATCACGAGCAGCCGGAAGGCATCCCCGAACTCGTTGTAGGCCAAGTCCAGTTCCCGCGACAGATGCAATGGATTTCCGAAATATGGATTCAAATGGTTTTGCCAGATTTCCACGTCAGACCGAATCGATTTGCAAAGCCGTTTGAGACGCCGCACCACACGGGAAATCGTTTCATCGTAAAGCCTATCGAGGAGATCTTCGGGAAGCGACTCCGCAGCGGGAAACGCTTCCCCAAAGAGTTCGCGATAAAGAGCCTGACATCCAGAACAACGACACCCACGCACGGTCTTCAAAATGTCCCAACGCATCCCGTCGATGGCATACTGCGACATCACCTCCGCGGTGTAAGCCTCCACTAACTCCAGATAGCCGGACGCATTTAAACACAACATTACTCGGCTGCCGCAAATGCCGTCAGTATCGGGTTGCCCGTGAACATAGTCCGCGCCGAGGTGCTCCCGAATATATTTCCAGTTCCAATTCAGTGTGACGTAACCGAAAGCCGAAATCTCCCGCCGATGGAGTTCATCGACCATTGCCCCGAACCAATCGTACGTCAGACTGGGAAACCGTTCGCCCGCCTTGGTGTTATGCGTGCAATACCCGTGATGGGGAACCGCCATGACGACCGTACCATCCACATGCGACCGGGCGAGAAACTCGGCAATGGCAGCGGGCGAGGTCTCACGGAAGAACTCGGTGATTTCCTCGGGCCGAAGCGCGATCCAGCTCCAGTCGAGATTAAACTGCCGAAAACACCGGCTCGGCCCACGAGGTCGCCATGTGTTTGGGAGCAATCGCACATCAGCGATTGACTCGGCGGAACTTGCCGAGTCGAAAGATTTTATCCCCAAAAACGGGGTGCAGCTCGCCAGAAGTGTCTTCAATACCTGCCGACGGGAGACGGATTTAAACAAGCGCCAAACCATCATCTGATCCCTTCCTGAACACCCCCGGGTGAGCCATTCAACGCGAACCTGAGTCCATCATTGAAAAACCGCCAACCGGACAACGTAGCATCAAAGCATGAGGAGCCTCCCTACCTTTTTGCCAATTAAAGCACGACCCCTTGTCCCGAACAATCCAGATGAAGTAACAAATCGAATCAGGACCACAAAGGATATCGTTGATCGCCCGTACCGAACATTTATTCCGGGATCATTTTGGTTCTATCGGTCGATGCAACACGGTTACGCGTTTCACCTTTAGCTATTCGCCATTTGCTGGACTCAATGACCACCTCTCCCATGCCCGCAGAAGCCTGGCTCTCTATTCGTTCTGTCAATTCCATCGCGAGGGGCATCTGATGGGCAAGTCCTGTCTGAGAGTGGCTGATCTTTTTGTTGTTCATTGAGTCCTATCTCAGCTCCATCCTCCCTCAATAAAGAAGCCGGCAGAGAACCGTCGTCGGTTTGTCGCATTCCAAGACAAATGAATCTGCATTTTCGGCAAGTATTTTTCCCGAAAAGAGTTCTTCGATCCGCGGACATCGGCCGGGCAAACGAATGGTGTATCGCCCGGGTGCTGCTGTATGAAACGCCACAAACTGTGAATTGACATACACAACCTGTCCCGGATCGCAGTAGAGGTGAACCCCAGCCTTTTGAGCAAGCTCCCGAAGTGTTTGAGCGGTGATATTCGGTCGTGGGGAGAACACCGAGACCCAATTTCCCATGGAGCGGGTTGTCAGTTCTTGGGTGTCGAATGGGATACCGGTAAGTCGCTCCACTGCCGCAGGGTCGTATCGACCTTCTGAGATGATGCCAGGGGCATAAACCCAGATGACCGTCCGACCGGAACCGCAAACGCGTTCGGTCACCAATTTTCTCTTTTCAGCATCCACCACAAAAAGGTTGGGAAAGAGCACCATCTTATAACGAGACAGATCAACGGTTCCCAGATCTGCGAACGAGAAGACATCAAACGGGGACCCCATCTTTGACAGGCTGACCCGCTGATTGATCAGAAAATCGTTGTAGTTCGCGGCCATGCCGTCGAGGTAGAAGAGGCTCTCGGCATCGACGAACATGGCGACTTCGGCCACCGATTTACTAGGGACCTCGGCATACTGTCGCCACAAAGCGGCCATCTGTTCGATGGCGTTGATCACGCGGTCGCCTTCATACCAGTGTCCAAACATATCGAACCAATACATGGCCGTGCCGTTGATCAGTGCAAGCGCAAACTCCCTCCGCAAACCAGCGATCGTAGCATCCTCATCGGGAAAACCCAGGTGATGCCCCGGAACCGGCTGTCCCAGCAATGTTACGCTTTTGGCTGTGTGTGTCCGATGATCAACTTCGTGCACAAATCCTTTTCCATGGTGCCTCACCGAGGCCAAACAGATCATGAAACCGCTGGCCCCTCCCAGTTGACGGTCCACATAAGAGCCCGGCGCCAGGAAAAAATCGACATCCGGAGAACGCAGGACTTGATCGAAGGCCAAATGTCCCTCATACAGTAACCGACCACGACCGTGTTCTAACCAGTAACCATAATACACGCCAAGAGGAACGCGATGTTTGGTGATTTCCTGGACGGATCGGGCATAAAAAAGGATTGTGTCGGCAATCAAGTCAGCGTTGAAACGCCAATAATCAATCGCCACCACGTCCTGGGATGGATCACGCAATAGACCACGCGTGACATGTTCCCTCACCGAAGCCGGCGGAATATCAACGGGATCGGCAAACCCCTTGTCGATCATCCACTTCCGCCACGCAATGCGGCGGGAAGCGCTCTCCTCACCGCGAGCCAGGTCTTGCCATTCTAGGGTCATCCCGCCGGCTAAAACGTAAGCGATAATTCGCTCGGGATATTTTTCCTCAAGGTGTTTGAGAACGGCCTGAAGGTAGGCTCGTGTTTCCTGTCGCCACGTCGTATTCGCCGCAACTTTCCCAAGCTTGGTGAAGCTGTCGTCACGATCGTGCGCCGCACCAAGCCACCGCGGCCACCAAACGGGCGTATTGAGATCGATTTCACAGACAATCTTTGCCTGCGGATTTGCGCGGAGAAGGTCCTCGAATTGCTGGTCCAAACAGGCAAAGTCGTAAAGATTTGGTCCCAGCCAGATTGGGGAATAAGGACTGTAAGGCACGCCTACCGAAGAAAGGGTGTTGGCCGGAAAGCATGTGACCACATTTACCCCAAGTTCGCCAAATTGTTTGACGGTCGAAAGATTTCGTGAATACGAATGAAAGGCCATCCAGCGAACTGGCGGATGTCGCCCCGTTTCCGGTGTCTCTCCGGGACAAACCGCCACTAAGAAAGCCACCGCGTCCAATAAAACACAAAAAAAGAGTAATGGCTTCCGCTTTATTGCGCGCATGCCCTTTTCACCTTTTTTGGTCAACCAATCCTCGCTACCTGAAAACTAAGCTTGGTATCTCCCATGGGGTCTCAATCTCTGATTACCGCATGAGAGTCACTTGTGTGGCCTTCAGAAGCAAGTTACGCGAAGGTCACGACAATCACGTCCCTGCAGCGCCTTGTTATGGGTTCACGGTTTGGCCGGACCAGCACCAGAGCCGTCTTGGCGACGCGGCTTCGCACGCTGGGCGGGACGTGGACTTTCAAAAAGTGGGGCGATGTTTTCCTTGTTCCATTCCTCATACTGATGGCGAAGTTCTTCGTAAATCTCCCCGCGTTCGTTTTTTACGCTCCGGGTCTCGGAAATGTCGCTTAAGAGATCAAAAAGTTCTTCTTCCTGCTGGCCAGCCTTAACCAGTTTCCATTGACCGGAGCGGACCGCCCAGCTCGTGCCGCCGCCTGTGCGCCAGAAAAGCGATTTGTGAGGCGGACCTTGTTGCTGACCCCGCAGATACGGAAGAATATTCACCCCATCCACCTTGCGGTCTTCCGGAAATGCGCCGCCCGCCACTGCGACCATCGTGACGGGGATGTCCAGGGAAATCACAGGTTCATCATACGTCGTTCCCCCTGGTAAAACGCCCTTCCAGCGGATCACAAAAGGCACGCGAATTCCGCCCTCATAGACGGAGCCCTTGGCGCCCCGCAACGGGGCATTGCTGGAATGAGTCACGCTCACCGGACCGCCGTTATCGCTGAGGAAAAATACCACGGTCTTTTCTTCTAGCCCGAGTTCTCCGAGCACGGCACAGACTTTTCCTACGCCTTCATCGAGGGCCGCCACCATTGCCGCGTATGCCCGACGGGTAGGGTCTTCTATGTGGCCGACGCGCTGTAACCAGCTTTCCGGGGCTTGAAGGGGAGTGTGCGGAGCGTTATAGGCCAGATACAGGAAAAATGGCGAGTCCCGGTGTCGGCGGATGAATGCCACGGCCTCAGTTGTCAGGACATCCGTTAAATAACCCTCGAACCTCTCGGGGGTCGTGTTTCGTTGTAAGGGGATGAAATACTCCCGGGTCTCATCGCCGGGGCCGACGACAAAATAATTGTGTCCGCCACCGATGAGACCAAAATACTCCTGAAATCCTCGCCGCAGCGGATGAAACTGTGGCGCAGCCCCCAGATGCCATTTGCCCACCGCTCCGGTGACATACCCGAGCCGGCTAAGGACATCCGCAACCGTGATTTCCGAAACGGGAAGACCGGCCACTGCATCATTGGGGTCATATTTCGGGTTATTCTCGTGGCCAAAGCGCTGCTGATAGCGCCCCGTCATCAATCCTGCTCGTGTCGGGCTGCAAAACGGATGAGAAACATACCCCTGAGTACACCGCACTCCCTCTTTAGCCAGAGCATCCAGGTTCGGCGTTGGGATATCCTGGCAGCCGTGGAATCCCACATCTGCATAACCCAGGTCATCGGCCAAAATGACGATGAAATTGGGCCGCGGGGGCTGAACGTCCTCCTTTGCTTTAGCAGCCCCCGTCAACACCAGCAGATCGACAATCCCCAGCACTGTCATCAATCGAAACCCCACAGTTCGCCTCGCCATGATTTCGCCCTCCGGAAGAAGTCGCTGGAACGGTACAAGATCTTTTTTAGCAGGATGTCCCCGTTATCCAGACCCGAGGACACAAAGTCAAGATGGTCCCTCCCGAGCAATCAGATCGCAAGAGAGAGTAATAGCCTTGAGAAACGTTAGCAGCCGTACGACGATTGATATTAGGGGGGAGGCAAGAATACACAGAGATTAACCCAACAATCGTCTATAAGAACCGCAAGGTTATCAACAAACTCATGCTGAGACCTCCTCACTTCCTGAGGAATAAATCACCGATGAGACTTTCCGTTTGGCGCCATCTTCGTCGTCCCATGACCCGGCAGGTGCTGGGTTCCATGATCGTCATCTCGATCCTGAGTAGCGTGGTGGCCAGTGCGGGTATCGGATTCATTTGGACAAGCCAAATCCGGAGCCGCTATCACGATGAGATCCACCGCGTTGCCGAGATTCTGAAAAGCAGCACCTTCCCGCTTTACCATAATGTTCTTAATCAGGTAAAAGGATTATCGGGAATGGAGTTGGTTTCGCTTGCCAACAACGGCAAAGTCATCGATAGCACATTGGATCTGACTGCCAAAGAGAAGCGTATTCTGGCAGCTCTTCGTCAAACAAATGGCGCCGGAAAATCGTGGCTTCAAGAGACATCCGTTCAACTAGCCCAGAATAACTATCAGGCCATCGTTGTGCCTATCGCTGGGGCGCGGGGAAGTTCGGCTCCTGTTGCCTGCGTCGTTGTCCTCCAACGCCAGACGCTTCTGCTCAAGGAGTTGCGGCAAGTGATCTGGCCGACTCTGCTTGCGACGACCGTGGCAGTTCTGGTAGGTCTGCTTTTGTCGATCGGAATTGCGCACCATATTACACGTCCGCTCGTCGATCTCACAGAACAAACGATCAGAGCGGCACACAATCTCCACAGCGATATCACACTGCCAGAGGTTGATGATGAGACAGTCAATCTGGCAAAGGCAATCCAGCACCTGATTACAGAACGACGAAATTACGAACAGACGGTGCGACAGGAAGCCCATCTCCAGGCGGCGCACCAATTCGCTTTAGGACTCGGCCATCAATTGCGAAATCTCTTGACCGCTTTGCGAATGGCACTTGAGTTACACTCCCAACGCTGTTCATTAAACGAGGCTGATGAGGACCTCGCAGTCGCAATGAGGCAGGTGCGACTCATTGATTCGGTCCTGCGTCAATTTCTTTCTCTCAGGGCCTTCAGCGATTTTCAAAAAGAACCGGTGAATTATGAGGAAATCGTCAAGAGCGTCCTTGACTTGCTGAAACCAGCGTTCCAGCATGCAGGAGTCACGGTTCATACCGATATCAGTGGCGAACCTTGTCAAGCCCTGGGACATCCGATTTCACTTCAACAGTTGACGACAAACCTCATCATGAACGCCTTAGAGGCTGCGCAAGGGACCTCCTCTGAACCTAAAGTCATCGTTATTCTTCGCCGTTCAGATCGGGATCTGATCCAACTCGTTGTTGAGGATAATGGACCGGGACCGCCGGCCGCTGTGGAAAAGGAGCTGCTTATAAAACCGATCACTACAAAACGCGATGGTATTGGTCTCGGGTTGTTCGTAGCACAGCTCATCGCCAGACAACATAATGGAAGGATCACCTGGATTAGAGAGAATGCGGTGACAAAGTTTGTGTTCGAATTTCCGGGAATTTGTTGAAATTGTCTAAAGGGGATGGCCCAGCGCCTTGGAGTTGATAGAGTATGGGTCATATTCTGATCGTGGACGACCAACCTGACATTTGTTGGGGGCTGAAGCGGGTCGCAGAACAGCTTGGACACTCGGCCGAATCGGTCGCGCTGGGGGAGGAGGCTATCAATCGCGCGCTAACTACCAAGCCCGATCTCATCATTATGGATGTGCGACTTCCGGGGATGAGCGGCCTCCAGGCCATGCAGGAACTGAAAGGCAAGGGGTGGCAAGGTCCCATCGTGGTTATCACGGCTTACGGCGACCTGGAGGTTGCCGTGGAAGCCGTCCGCCAAGGAGCCTTCGAGTATCTAACCAAACCGTTCGACATCAAGGTCGTGGCTCGCGCGATCGAGCGGGCATTTGCCCAACCGCAATCTTCGCCAAAAAGCACCCTTTCTCCCAATTTTGAAGAAGCAAACCGACCGCAACTCGTTGGCGTCTCATCTGCGATGCAACAGGTTTTTAAACAGATTGCAATGGTGGCTCCCACGGATGCGGCTGTTCATATTGTCGGAGAAAGCGGTACTGGAAAGGAGTTGGTCGCCCGATCGATCCATTATTTCAGCCGGCGACAGAGTGGACCTCTCGTTGTGGCGCACATTGCGGCACTCAATCCATCGCTGGCTGAAAGCGAACTGTTTGGACACGTGCGCGGAGCCTTCACGGGGGCCGATTTCGACCACGCAGGTCTTCTCCAAAGGGCACATGGCGGCACCTTATTCATTGACGAAGTGGCCGAAATACCGCTTAGTTTACAAGTCAAACTGTTGCGGGCGATCGAGTATCGGGAAGTGACGCCTGTCGGCTCCGCGCGGTCGGTTCCTTGCGACTTTCGCATTATCTCGGCAACACACCGTGATCTGAGAAAACTTGTTGCCGAAGGAAAGTTTCGCCATGACCTGTACTATCGACTGATCACCTTTGAGATTCGAGTGCCGCCCTTGCGAGAGCGTCCGGAAGATATCGAACCGTTAGCTCGCTTTTTTCTTCACGAACTGTGTCGCAAAATGGGTGTTCCAGTTCCGGACTGGCATTCCGACTTCCTGCCCGCTCTCATCGGTCGTCCCTGGTGGGGCAACGTCCGAGAGTTGCGAAACGCCCTAGAGCACGCACTGATTCTCTGTCGCGGGGGCCTGCTCCATGCTGATCTGCTGCCGCCTCCCCTCCCGCAAGTCCCATCGCAATCGACCGGCGTTGAACCTGATTTGCAAGAATGGGTAAGAAAGTGGACTGAACAGGCTCTTAGGAATGAAAAACTGACCGGTAAACTTCACAAAGAGTTTCTTGACATCGTAGAACCAGTCCTCTTTGAGACGGTCCTTCAGAACTACGCAGGGCAATACCTCGGTGCCGCCCGCGCCCTGGGGATTCATCGCGTGACCCTTCGGCGTAAACTTGGCCAGTCTCGACGACAACGGGGCGAGACTTAAGGCCCTTCTTCGCAAGCTACGGTGTTTCAAAGTCAATGCGACATCGGACAGAAGGCCTCCGACGCCAGCCAGAAGTGAATCTCGCCGTATGGACCGATGGTAGGACATCGCACCCCACTAAACCCAAAACTGACCCTACCTGAATTTGCTATGTCATCAGATTCCGGAGCTCTTATGGTTCCCTTCATTCCACCCCCTCAGCAAAATACGTTCGCGTATATACCGTGCCCGGACACAAATGAATCGTTTTTACTTGGAGGAACGAGCCACGTTTGTCGGTGAAGAGTATAATACACAAAAGTTGTGCAGCCGCACTTCAGTAATCCCTGTTGATAAGAAGTGATCATAAAGAGAGCGAAGTATGGACACTCAAGCCCTCCAGGTCTTTGTCACGTTTCCAACTCGCGAAAGTGCCGAAAGCGTTGCAGAAGGGCTAGTTGCAAATCATCTTGCTGCATGTGCTCAGATTCTCGGTCCGATCAAGAGTGTCTATCGTTGGCAAGGTCAAGTCGAATCTGCAAGCGAGTGGCTTTGCCTCATCAAAACTAGCCAGAAGGCCTTCCAGGACTTAGCTAACTTTGTCCAGAGTCGCCATCCTTACGAGGTCCCGGAGATCATCGCACTACCCATTTGCGATGGCATTCCGGCTTATCTGAATTGGCTGTTCGAGTCGCTCCGCATTTGATATACGAAGCCTTCACAAACCGCCAAGCAGATCAGCGAACCGTTGTATTGTCCCAAAAAACAAAGACAGGGCAGACTCATTGCGACTAAAAAGGCGAGTCTTCGTCAGGAATGTAAGGCACTTCCGCGTATTCTCCCCCTGTGGAGTTTTCAAATCGGGTGAACTCCTCCCGCCAGGTCAATTTGACATCACCGATTGGGCCATTCCGCTGTTTGGCGACAATGACTTCAGCAAGACCGCAAAGGCCCTGGTTTTGTGCCTCTTCTCGGGTGTGATAATACTCTTCGCGGTGCACAAACATCACGACGTCGGCATCCTGTTCGATCGCCCCTGACTCACGGAGGTGACTCAGTCGAGGCCGGTTGTCTTTGGCAACCTCTGTTTGCCGATTTAACTGGGCGAGACAGAGAATGGGGATTTTCAACTCACGAGCAAGCGTTTTAAGACGCCGTGTCATTTTGGCCACCTGCTCCTGGCGCGGGTCTTTGGGATTGTCCGGTTCGATCAACTGGAGATAGTCGATCACAATCAGGCGAAGTCCGGAACGTCGTTTGAGACGTCGGGCAACAGCGGCAATCTCTGTAACAGTTTTGCTCGGCGAATCGTCAATGAACAACTGAGCGCGACTCAATTCGCCCGCAGCTCGTACCAACTTTTCCCGATCCTCCGCCGACAGAAAGCCGCTCCGGAATTTGTGTCCGTTAATCTTGCCACGTGAACAAAGCATCCGCTGAACAAGCTCAAGACGCGACATCTCCAGGCTGACAAACAGTGTGGTCAGACCCGAATCGACAGAGACGTGCTCAGCGATATTCGTTGCCAGGGCCGTCTTTCCCATACTTGGTCGGGCAGCCAAAATGACAAGTTCCGAGTCGTGAAGTCCTCCAGTCAATTTGTCAAGATCGGTGAAGCCCGTCGGGACCCCCGTGGATTCGCCCTGCATCCTTCGATCGATCATTTGAAACGCTTCGAAGAGGACATCGGCGACCGGGACGGCGTCTCCCGACGAGCGGCGGTCGCGAACCGCGAAAATCCGTTCTTCAGCTCGGTTTATAATTTCTCTCGGCTCGAGGCTGAGATCAAAGGCATCCCGAACAATATCTGTGCCGGCGTGGATCAACGCTCGGGTCAATGCATGATTGCGCACGATCTCCGCATAATAAACCGCGTGACTTGCCACCGCCACAGACTGAGCAACCTCGGCAAGGTAAGCTGCGCCGCCGACGGCTTCGAACTCGCCATGTCGGCGAAGTTCTTCGACCAGTAGCATCAGATCAATGGTTCGATTCTCTGCATGCATTTCCAGAATTCGCGCGTAGATCTTACGATGGGCATCCACGTAAAAGTCGTCAGCCACAAGTTGCGTCGCCACATCATCAAGAACCCGCGGATCCAGGAGAATACTTCCCAGGACGGCCTTTTCGGCCTCCAGGCTATGAGGTGGCACCCGACCAGCCAAATCGGAAAGCTGAGGGACCTGCCGATCAATAGGACGACGTGAAGGATCGTCTGCCAAAGCTCGTAACCTCCCTGCAAATGGTTTGTCCAGAAGATTTCAGAATACCTAGATAGCCCAACTGACTCAGGCCGTTGCTACAGATCAGTCATCTGACACAACCAATCTAGCGCGCCTCCGCAAGTCTCACAAGTTCCCCGAATTGGGGACGGCAAACCATCTGTTTCAAAAGCGCGCCATCGCCAAATCGACTGGTATTTCGATGCCAACAAGAAGTGGGAACGGCTCGGTTTTGACCAACCGAGCCGTAAACCTGACACTCTACAAGCAATTTGTGTCGTCGAAAATGAACCGTATCAGTTTTTCGAAGCGCCAGCCGCCGCCGAAGACTGCTGTTGTGATTTATGCCGGTAGGTCAAAAAGTCGCCCACATAGATCAGATACTCGAAAGGCAACGCCTTTGGATCGATCCGTTCGTAAATGTCCCCGAGAGTCGCCTGGACAACCTCTTCGCGGTCGGCATAGCCAGCATGCTTCACGACCGCCACCGGCGTTTCCGGAGGGTAATGAGTCCTGAGTTGTCTGATGAAATAATCGAATTCTGCCCGCATCGTGAAGATCACCATGGTTGCCTGATGGACCGAAAGCCGTTCAATCGTATCTGTCTTCCCGGGCCAATCGTTGGCCGTCAAAATGACTGACTTGGTTGCGGACGCATTGGTCACTCCCCTCCGTAATGCCGCATTTGCTGCATTGAAGCAACTGACCCCCGGAACGACAACGGGCTTCAAATCTTCGAATTCTTCCAGGCACCATGCCCAGGGGCCATAAACTAACGGGTCCCCGCTATCCAGAATCACAACCGTTTTCTTGTTTGCGATGTTTGTCCGAACCATGTTGATGAACTCATCTCGCTTTTTGGCGAGCTGTTCAGCTCGGACTCGCTCATCTCCTTCAAGCTGGCTGATATCCTGACCGTAATATTCAAACAAGCGCCAGTATCCTTTAATGACCTGTTTTCCATCGAGGTAGTCGGCAAGCTTGGCTTCCAAGCCATCAGTGCAAAAGATCAGATCAGCTTTTTTGATGGCCTCAATAGCGCGGAGCGTCATGAGATCCGGATCCCCGGGTCCAACGCCCACCAGATATAGCGAACTATCGGGCAAGGCACCGTACAAGGCCGAAAAGCTGCTCCAAGCCCAAAAGACGGCAACGAGTGGTAAACACCAGCCAGCGTGTCGCTTTACCATAGTTGTGACCCTTTCTCTCGCAAAGGCCAAATCTTTAACACCCAGTACAAAACACGGCACAAGGTTTACGGCCTTGGTCGATCAGTTCTGGTTTCAGCTCTTGCCGGGCATTTGGCCCTTTGTCCATTAGGACCGACCAGCCGTAGTGTTACGTATTCATAGAATGTAACACCATCCCCCTGTCCCAACAAGAGGGCACGCCCATGGAGGCGAAGCCTTCGTGATCGTTCCTCAGAGGTGAACTTGCTGAAAACGAGTTGCTCGCTTGAGGAACACCACTTCGGCTGATCGAGCCCGTGGGTCTAACGGAGGAGATTCCCGCACATTGAACCCGGCTACTGAAGCGTCAAGATGATCTCATAAGGAACTGCGCGTGCCACACGAAGCTTTCACCATAGTCCATCTCTTGTCACGGAAGCGAATCCGGCACCGACCAGATCCCTCGGCGATTCTTTTTGGCTTCGCTTTCAGCGATGAGAAGGCGGTCCTTCATTGCCCGTGAATAAGAGTACTCTGTTTCGACGCGTGCCAATCCAGCACGCACCAATTCTTCATTGAGCAGTCGGTCGCCACCCCACACGTAAGCCAGTAAACGGCCATATTTGTCGCGGCGGTCAGAGTCGAAACTCAATCGAACTTGAAAAGAGTGATTCTGCAAAAAGGTTGTTGTAAAAGCCGTGGCCTCGCGCCCAAATGGCTCGACTGCTGCAGCGGGTTTGACGGTCTCCGGCGTATCAATTCCAATGAGACGGACTGTTTCTCCGTTTGCCAATCTTAGTGTGTCCCCATCAACAACCCGTTCTACCAGATAGATTCCTTCAGATAATGTCGCGTCTTCGTCACGATGATGTGAGCCTCTCTGGAGAATTCCACGATAAAAGATCAACAGGACGATGATGACGAGAAGCACAATCGGGTTAAAAGGACGGTAACGACTGCGACGAGATCTTGAAGACCGTGGTCGGCCAAACCATGATCCAACCAGCGGCGGAACACGAGGACGCATTCGTGACGAAACCATCGGGCCTTCTCTCGGCCATCGCATCCTGCCAGCGACTGTGTTTGCTAAACGCACAGACACAACCGCTTCCGCGCTTGCGGCGAATCACACGTCGCCGACGTTGCTATTATCACAACACTGTTCAGTTCTTGCTGAAACCAAGCAGCTTTCCGGCATCGCGCCCCAATGGATTGCGGAGAAACCGCCGACGGCATTGAGGGCACAAATCAAAATGCAAGGTTTCATGCGCCGATTCGTACGCCTCGTCGCCCATCTGATTGAGGCTTTCCAAAAGGTCGTGAATCTCTTCTAAATGATCACGATCATCCGGCTCGTCCTCTGTGACTGGCTCGAAAGCAGCGGAGACCTGAATTTGTACGTGGTAGCACACTTCGCGGGCTGGATCGATCTCTCGCCGACACAGATCGCAGATGTAACGAATCATAGCTTGCTCTCCCCGTGGTGCGGGACCGTTAACCAAGCATACGTTATCAAATCTCGAGCCCAAATCCCCAACAACCTCATCCTAATAAAGTGACCCCGAATGAAACAAGAGAACAATGACAAGATTTTTCTGACCGAGACGGTTTAAGAAGACATTAAGCAAAAACCATCTTGACAACAAGATGAGGTTTTGTTCTCTCTTTCAGTTTCAGGGCATCACCGTTCAGAGTCATATACGACGCCTGGCTGTTCGCAAATCGATCACTACACCACAGAACAAACAATCGCCTTGGGGTATTTCTCTGGAGAGGAGCGGCCATCAGGGTTAAGAACACCGGCTCTCTTCTTGAGCGGAGTAAATCATCCAAGGTAGCGCACTGGACCTGACAAGCGGGTTCCCTGCAGGTGTCGGAGGGCAACGTTTATCGTGCCCGTGTTGGAGGGGCATGCTTGTCATGCCCGTCGAAGCTGGATGAACGATCCAAAATGATGAACGATCCAACGTGGCGCAACGGCCCTGACAAGCGGGGCCATCCGAAACGAAGATCGGAGGGGCATGCTTGTCATGCCCGCCTAAACGGAATAGATCGTCAAACGGTATTCCGCGGATCCGACAAGCGGGGCCCTCCGAAGGATTGGCTTGGGGGTTAATAGCACCAAAGTCAGAACACCCTAAAACACGACACAGACACCACAACACATAGCCCTCTTTCATTTGGGCCTCAACAAGTTGGTGCCTTCACATGAGAAGCATGACATCCAAATGGGAGTAGAGAAAGCACACCGTGAAGAGTGAAAACTGGGGTACTAGGATTCGAACCTAGACTAACTGATCCAGAGTCAGTCGTGCTACCGTTACACCATACCCCAATGTCTTCGCTGCAAAGCCTTGTTATTAAAATATGACATGGCGGGCGTTGCGTCAAGATGTCAAAGCGCTGGGATTGTTCCTGCCTTACCCTTGTGCCGGAGGAGTGAGAAACTCCGCACATTTGACAGCTCAGATCCGACAAGGAGGTTTCTGCGAACACGCTGGACAATCGGCACGGCGATTGTCGAGACCTGTTGCCAGGAGCTTACGGAAGGTAGTCCACACTGATTAAATCAGCCAGCATGGCTGCCCTGTTCGGCTGCAAACTTCACCGGCATTGTGGTGTTCAACTGGGGGCTGATTCATTGTTTCCGGCCGCACTCCAAGACATTTTTCGTGCCCCCCCTTCTCCGGGGGGTTGGTCGGAATAACCACAACAAATTGGCTTCAGTTTCACGACGATAAAACATTTAGCCTGAAGATTTACGTCCCCCTGTAGCGGCAGCCTCTCATCTCCGCTTTTTGAGCTAGAATTGAATAGCACAAGTGGCCCAAAATCCGAAATCACGGGCGCGGCACTTCCGCGTCTTGTTGGCAATGTTGAAGGGCAATGCAGCAGGTGATGATCTGACCAAGCATTCCTTGCAGATGGCGACAAAGGAATTGTTATGCGGGCCGAGTTTATCAATCCCTTTATCCACTCCCTCCAAAAGACATTCTCGACGATGCTTAATTGTTCGGTCCAACGGGGCCAATTAAGTCTGAAATCGGATTCGCGGGCATCATACGAAATTAGTGGGGTTATTGGTTTAACGGGTCGGGCCGTTGGTGCCGTGGTTTTGACTCTTTCAAAGCCCGTGGCCTTGAAAGCGGCCTCCACCTTGCTCCTCAGTGATTACTCTGAGATTAATGATGACGTGGTTGACGCAGTAGGTGAGCTGGCCAATATGGTCGCAGGGGCAGCAAAAGCGGAACTTGAAGAGTATTCCCTGGCCGTGAGTCTTCCGAACGTGATTACGGGCAGGGATCATGAGATTCACTTTCCATCCAATGTCACCCCGATTTGTATTCCTTTTTCGTCAGATTGGGGACCTCTTGCGCTGGAAGTGGGGCTAACAACATCACCGGCCCCCAGTGCTGAGGCCGTTGGTTCGACACACCATCAGGAAACAGCTATTTCCGCCTGATCCACGGGATATGTGGGTCGTCGTATGATTGTCACAAAATCGAACTCTTCTTTTCCCACGATAGCGGTTCGAATCCCAGACCGATTCCGCCAAGAACGTGAGTCCCCACTGACCCATCGGTGATATGAAACATCGCAGGGTACCTTTGATCCCAACCATGATTGGCTGAGGGGCAGTATTGACGCGCATTTCCCTCGATGGCGGCCACCCCGGGGATTCGGGCAGCCAGTGACGCAGAATGTAAAAACGAGTAACCTGGGCAGGTTAGGTCTTGAACACAGAGGAACAATCCGAACTTCTGTGCCGCTGCCGCCATAAGCAGCGCTTCACTATGACCTTTGCAAGTCTTTAGCGCCACACCCGAGTAACCAAACTCACGGCTCAAAAGCAGACTTTCGTAGTCCACCAAGGATTCATCAATCACGACGGGTTTGATGGCCGCGGCCTTGTGCATGCGATTCTCGGGAAATCGTTTGAGGTCGCGATGAGTAGGCTGTTCAAGGTATTGAAGGCGCTGAAAGGCCTCGGGCGAATTCTCTCGAATCTTCGTCATAAACTCCAGGACATATTCCACGCTCTCGCATCGTTCATTGAAATCGGCAGAATAGTACCAGTTAGCACATCCTCGTGCTCTTTGAGTTTCAGCAGTGATCCTGTGAATCGCCAGAACACGCTCCACATCCCATCGCAGATCATCGCCGTTGAGCTTGATTTTCAAGTGAGTCAGACCGTTAGCCTGAATCCACTCAGGAAGAGTTTCAGGTAGTCCATCGTTGACGCGTTCCGAAATATCCTTCTCCGTCAACGGATCGAGGGCACCCACAAGGTGATACAACGGCATTTTGGCCTTGGGCTGACGATAAGTATAAGCATCGAGATACTGATCTTTGAATTCTGGGGAAAGGAAATGGGCCAAGTCGGCGTTGGCGAATTCAGAACTCAATGTGTTATACGAGTTCATGTTTAACGCACGACCATAGGCGTCGTGAATCGCCGCTTCAAACGGACTGGCGGCCACCAACTGGGCCAATTTCGGCATCCGCTCGGAAAGCGAAAGCTCGGCCTTCACCGACAGCGCCACTGCCTCGTACTGCGCTGCCCATTCTTCGGTGATTTCCAGTGGATGACCTTGCCCTCGATAATCCGCAATCACATCGACCATGCGTTTGCCGAAAAGGAGCATAGCTTGCAACGTAGTGTCGGCAGAAAGAACTTGGCTGGGCCAGGCCCAAACGTTTCCCACCGGCATTGATCCGAAACCGGACCCACGTCGTCCTGATTGCGTCTCGACTTCGACGATCACATTCCTGAGGACGACATTCGTGACAATTCTTCCCCCAAATTTCATTGGGGTCCGGTAGTTGTATTCCTCTGTCCAGGAGCTAACCCCTACAATCCGAATATCCGTCGGATGCGCCATGGACTTATCTCCTCCGTCAATTGTTAACAACAAGAGATTCCACTGTTTGACATGGGTGATACTTTGTCGTGCGGTCCACGTCAGCAATGATTCTGCGAAATCGGCACACTTTTGGCAAGAGTTGGACCAACTGTGGTAAAAGCTCTACCAAACCGACGGCGATTAACACATCAAGGATAATTTTAACAGCGAATTCTGTTCCCCTCTGGTTTTTCCCCTTGCCAGTGGTCTTTTCTTTCGCTCCCCCCGATAATTTTGCGAGCTTTAAGCGTTATGATAACGTATGGTGGGCTAGGGAGTGTGTCACGTACAAGGAAATCCAGCAAGATGCAAGGGGAGAAGAGTTTCCATGACTGATGGCATGAAATCGGTCGAAGTTCCCGTGGCGGGTTGTTCATGTCAGGACATCTCGGAAGAGGATAAATACGCACAGCTCGATGATATTTTGCGGGATTACCGGGGTGTTGATGGGGCGCTCATACCTGTGCTGCAAATGGCTCAGGCGATCTTTGGTTATCTTCCCGAAAAGGCCCTTCGCAAGATAGCCGCTGCACTCAACAAACCTTTCAGCGAAGTCACTGGTGTGGTGACCTTTTATTCATTCTTTAACACCATGCCCCGTGGACGTCACATGATCCGCGTCTGTCTTGGTACCGCTTGTTACGTCCGCGGCGGGAAGCAGGTCCTCGCAGCACTCAAGGACGAACTGGGCATCGATGTCGGAGAGACCACAGCCGACCGCAATTTCTCCCTCGACGTTGGACGGTGTTTTGGCGCATGTGGCCTTGCCCCTGTGATCATGATTGACGACGACGTCCATCAGCGGGTCAAAGTCTCTCGCCTTGGGCAGATTCTCAACCAATATCGGCACGGACAGGAAGGCAACCGTGGAAATAAATAGGGCCAAGCGGTCGCCAACGGTTGAGTTGCATCCCTCTTGCCAAAAGATGTCTTGTGCGAAAGTCATTTAAGTTCTTGGAGATCATCGACAGCCATGGCCGAACAATCGACGACACGGCATCGGATATCGAATGCTAGCGAATTGATCGCTTGGTGCGAGCGTTTGCTCGCTAACCGGAAGAGAGAGTCCGATCTCGGCATCAACGAATTGCGGATTTGTACGGGTGCAGGATGCATCGCCTCGGGAGCTTTGCGGACTCGAGAGGAAATCGAGCGCCAATTGCAGGACCGGGGACTCGGTGGTCGCTGGAAGATCGTGGGTACCGGCTGCATGGGGCCCTGCTTTGGTGGTCCTGTGGTCATGATTGGAAACACTGTGTACGAACGGGTTCAGCCCGAGGATGCTGCCAGTCTCGTCATCGAACATTTGTCACAAAATAGGGTTGTCGAGCGATTGACCCACCGCAGGCCCGATGGTCGTCATGTCGCGCGAATGGAAGAGATCGACTTTTTCAAGCGCCAGGTCAAGATCGTCCTGCGTAATTGTGGCGTTATTGATCCGACCCGAATTGAAGACTATATCGAGCGCGACGGATATCAGGCATTGGCCCGGGTCCTTAGTGAAAAGAACCCTGATTCCGTAATTGAGTGTTTACGCGAATCAGGGTTACGAGGACGTGGTGGCGCGGGATTCCCCACGTGGCGGAAATGGTCTTTCGCCCGGCAGCAACATAACGAAGTGAAATTCGTCGTTTGCAATGCAGATGAAGGTGACCCGGGTGCCTTCATGGACCGGAGTGTTCTGGAAGGGGACCCGCATAGCGTGATCGAAGGGATGGCCATTGCTGCTGCCACAATCGGTGCTCGTAAAGGGTTTATCTACGTCAGGGCTGAATATCCCCTTGCGGTTCAGAGACTTCAGATCGCACTGGCTCAGGCGAGAGAAGTCGGCTTACTGGGGAAGAATATCCTTGATTCGGGCTTTGATTTTGATATCGAAATCCGCATGGGATCTGGGGCCTTCGTTTGCGGTGAAGAAACGGCGTTGATGACATCCATCGAGGGAAACCGCGGGGAACCGCGTCCTCGACCGCCGTTTCCAGTGGAGAAAGGCCTGTGGGGACACTCGACGTTGATCAACAACGTGGAAACGCTGGCCAACGTGCCGGTCATCATTCTCAAAGGCGGAGCCTGGTATGCGCAGTGGGGAACGCCTAAGAGTCGCGGAACGAAAGTCTTCGCTCTGGCCGGGGGAATCAAGAACGCCGGGCTGGTGGAGGTCCCGATTGGGATGCCTCTTGGCGATTTGATCTACGACGTCGGCGGTGGAACAGCTTCCGGGAAGCCCTTCAAGGCGGCTCAAATTGGTGGTCCTTCTGGTGGTTGCATTCCACGACAGCACTTGAATGTTTCTCTCGACTACGAATCGCTTGCCGATTTAGGGGCGATCATGGGATCGGGTGGGTTAATCGTCATGGATGATGACAGTTGTATGGTGGACGTCGCACGATTCTTCCTCGAATTTGTCCAGGACGAGTCCTGCGGGAAGTGCGTGCCGTGCCGCGTTGGCACCAAGCGAATGCTCGAAATCATGGAAAGAATCTGTGCCGGTCACGGCGAAGAGGCAGATGTCGAGCGACTTATTGAATTGGGAGAGATGATCAAAGAGACGTCGCTTTGCGGATTGGGGCAAACGGCTTCAAACCCGGTGCTTTCCACAATTCGGCATTTTGGGCAGGAGTACGTGGAACACATCCGGGATCGTCATTGTCGGGCAGGTGTGTGTGCAGCCATGGTTGCAGCGCCCTGCGAGAGTGCCTGTCCGGCTAACGTCGATATTCCAGGCTTTATTGCCCTCGTGGCCGAGAAACGTTACGCCGAGGCGCTTCGTCTGCATCGGGAAAGAAACCCGTTTGCAGCCGTTTGCTCGCGTGTCTGTTTCCACACCTGCGAGGACAAATGCCGTCGATCAACGATCGATGCGCCCGTGGCAATTCGTGCCATCAAACGATTCATGGTCGATCAGGAAATCACCCTGCAGGTCCCAGAAATTCGAGAAGATCCTAAAAACGCCAAACGCAAAATCGCCATTATTGGTGCCGGACCGGCCGGTCTGACGTGCGCTTATTTTCTGGCACGGCTGGGATATCGGCCCGAAATCTTTGAAGCTGAACAGCGTCCCGGTGGTATGCTCGTTCAAGCCATTCCGGCTTATCGACTTCCGCGAGAAGTCGTTGCTCGTGAGGTCCGCATGATTGAGCAAATGGGTGTCGAAATCATCACGGGCGCGGCGCTTGGTCGCGATTTTACGCTGACGGAACTGCGAGCGCGGGGATATGAGGCCATCTTTCTCGGAATCGGTGCTCCGGAAGGGACCCGTTTGAATATCCCCGGAGAGGACGTTCAAGGCGTTGAGGATGCGCTGACATTTCTCCGCACTTACAATGTCCGTGGTTCCGTCCCCGTTGGCAAACGCGTTGTGATTGTCGGCGGTGGCAATTCGGCAATCGATGCCGCCCGAACGGCCATCCGACTTGGTGCGGAAATGGTCACCGTTGTATATCGCCGAAATCGGGAGGCCATGCCCGCTTACGAAGAGGAAATTACGGAAGCAGAGGCGGAAGGAGTTCGTCTCCAACTTCTTACGGCTCCAGTGGAAGTGCTGAGCGAGGCGGGACAGGTCGTCGGGTTGAAATGTGTCCCTGTCCAACTGGGTGAATTTGACCGATCCGGTCGGCGACGGCCAAAAGAGGCGGGCGAGGCGTTCTGTATCCCCGCCGACCAAATCCTGGTTGCAGTCGGCCAGATACTTAATCTCGAACGAATCATTCCCGACATAGAATTGCGACGGAACGCCCGGGGATTTATTGATGTTGATCCCGTGACGGGCCAAACATCACAACGCTGGCTTTTCGCTGGCGGAGATGCCGTCACTGGACCGGCCTCTGTTGTCGAGGCCGTTGCGGCAGCTGAACGGGCAGCCGTTGGTATCGATCTCTTATTGACGGGGCAAATGCATGCCTTCTGGCGTGAAACAAAGCCGGTGGAAACGAGCTTCGATCCTGATGCGGAACCTGAAGCAACCCCGCGAGAAATGTTGCGTCTTCTTCCGGTTGAAAGACGCCGACACAATTTCGACGAGGTTGAATTGCCCTGGTCAGAATCGATTGCTATTCGCCAAGCCCGACGTTGTTTAAGGTGCGATTACGGAAAGCGGAATGGAACGCAAGAATCAGTGCTTCATCAAGCGGGGGAACTTTGACCTGTTCGCGGCTTCGCCAAGATAGAACGAGGATCCAGGAAAAAGCGACGACCGATAAGGTGTGGTGATGGTGAGAATCTACATCAACAATCGAGAATATGACGTCCCCGAGGGTACGACAATCCTCTGTGCGGCGAAAAAATCCGGAATTCGTATTCCCACCTTGTGCTACGTGGAAGGACTGCAGCCGATCGGGGCGTGCCGAGTGTGCGTTGTCGAGGTGGAGGGGATTCGTAACCTGGTGGCCTCTTGTTCGACGCCCGTGACTGAGGGGATGCGGATTCACACGAATTCTGCGAGGGTACGCCGGGCGCGCACAGCCGTAGTTGAGTTGCTCCTTTCAGAGCACAACGGCGAGTGTCAAACATGTGAGCGAAACGGACAATGCGAACTACAATCCCTGGCAGCCGAACTTGGAATTCGGGAAATCAGTTATCGTGGCGAAAAGGCCCGCAAGAGGATCGACAGCTCCACGCCGGCTTTGGTCCGAGACAGCGGCAAGTGCATCAAGTGCCGTCGCTGCGTCAGCGTATGTAACGAAATGCAACACGTCGGCGCCCTGTTTCCCCAGTTCCGTGGTTATCAGACGATCATCGGCCCTGCCCTGGGACGCGACCTGGCCGCAGTGGCCTGTGTGCAGTGTGGTCAATGTGCAGCCATCTGCCCGGTTGGTGCAATTTCGGAACGTGACCACAGCGAAGCCGTCTGGACAGCCCTCGATACGCCCGACAATTATGTCATTGTGCAGACGGCTCCCGCCATTCGAGCGGCACTCGGGGAATGTTTCGGTTATCCACCGGGAACGTTGGTCACGGGAAAGATGGTGGCAGCTCTGCGCAGGCTCGGATTCGATGCCGTCTTCGATACCAATTTCGCAGCTGATCTCACCATCATGGAAGAGGGCACCGAATTTCTGACGCGTCTGCGGAAGGCCTTTCAGAATGGACAGCAAGACGTGCTGCCAATGTTCACCAGTTGTTCCCCGGGTTGGGTTCAGTATATGGAGTTTTTCCACCATGAACTGCTTCCCAATCTGTCGACGTGCAAGTCACCGCAACAAATGTTTGGCGCCATCGCCAAGACCTATTACGCAAAGAAGCTCGATAAGCGTCCGGAGGACATTTACGTCGTTTCAGTCATGCCGTGCACGGCGAAGAAATTCGAGGCCAATCGTGCCGAAATCAACGCAAGTGGGGTTCGCGATGTGGATGCTGTCTTGACCACACGTGAGCTTGCCCGCATGATTCGCGTCGCCGGAATCGATTTCGCGAGCCTTCCCGACGAAGAAATGGATGCCCCACTTGGGCTATGCACGGGCGCTGCCGTCATTTTTGGCCACACTGGCGGCGTCATGGAAGCGGCAATTCGAACGGTTTATGAATATCTTACCGGGCGGGAGTTGCCCATGCCCAAACTTCACCTCCCCCAACTGGCAACACTGCAGGGCATCAAAGAGGCAGAGCTGACTCTGGAACATGTCAAGCCTGAGTGGGGGTTCCTGGAGGGTGTGACTCTTCGCGTCGCCGTTGCTCATGGGCTGGGTAATGCCGAGCGGCTCATTCAGGCAATCAAGTCTGGCCAGCGACAATACCACTTTGTTGAGGTCATGGCTTGTCCGGGGGGATGTATCGGTGGCGGTGGGCAACCGCGATTCACCAACAATAGTGTCAGACAAGCACGAATCGCAGCCTTGCAACAGGAAGATGAACGAAAATCCCTGCGCAAATCCCATGAGAATCCGCAAATCCGGCAACTCTATGAAGAGTTTCTGGGTGAGCCTTTGGGGGAACAGTCACATCGGCTCTTGCATACCCACTATATCCGGCGCGAGTCAGTTTGACGATTAAGCTTTGTACCGTCAACCCTTCGAATAAAAAAAGCACCGGACACAAATGGTTCCGGTGCTCGCAGGCCAAATGAAATTGAAGACTTTCCGCAGGGATTACCACGGTCCCCGAATGTAATAGTATCCGAATTGATCCGTGTCACTTGGCCAGGCAGGCGTTGGCTTTAAAGGCACACCACCACCCTGTGCCGGTCCGGGCCAGTTCCGGCTAAACTGGTGATCAATCGTCGTGATGCGGGTATTGCCGACCCCCCAGCCCCAGTGTGTTTGAAACTCGGCTGTAGGTGGCACAACCACGGCTACCGGAGCACCCCACGCAGCGTTGTAATAATTCCCATACCACGCATAACACTGAGCACGCTGGGCCGCACGCCTACCGAAAAAGGTGTTCTCGCCTGCTTCCGCCAGAAGACCTGTGGAAAGACCCAAAACAAGTGTTAACATACTTGCACTAACCAGCCGACGATACATCGCAATCCCCTCACAATATCAACCTTGTTTTTCCTTTTCCCGAACACAAACGAATTTAATACCAGCCCACAACAACTCGGGTCCACCCACCTTGAGGGTTATTTCGCCAGTAAACTTTGCTGTGCTTGTACAGGAATTCGTGCGGATAAAGGGGTTGATAGGTCACCCAAACGTGCCCCACATGTGGTGGCGTCGGGACCGGGCAAACATAAAGCGGGGCTGAGATCGACCCTGGAGCCGCTGGCGCCCAATAGCTGGGAAACAAATCCCCGGCATAAGATGGGGCTCTCATCATGGAAAATCCACCGTCATGCCCAAACGCTTGACCAAAGCTCAGCCCGCAAAGTCCTAGGGCGATCAGAAACACACAAACGCTGCGACACAGGAAATTTCGTTTCTCCATTTCTGCGATCCTTCTGGCTGGGTATCCTTCTTCCTTGATGACTCGCACTCCGCGCAAGAAAACCACGCGGGACTTCCCTGTTTACAACTTCGGCTGGCCTTGACGGAAAGGGTGAGTCTTTATAAAGGCGAAGTAAGGAATCCCCATTGTTATGCGAAACAGCGTGGCGTGATGCATAGGAATCGGTCCGCAAAATCGTTAAAATCGTTAGATTTGATACACTCTAACATCAAAAATGCAAATAACTCGATTCGCTGAGATAGGAGTCGCCTTGCCTTGGATGGTCAGATGAAATCACTGGAAGCTCTGGCAGTGGATGGCAATCAGGAGAATCAGCCTGTCCCGAAGAATGACAACGGAAAGATCCACAGCCCCCGTGTGCGGGTAACGGCGGAATCGATGGCGGCGAAGCAACGCGAGATCTCCGTGAGCGAGTTCTTCGCCAAAAACCGCCACTTGTTGGGTTTTGATAACCCTCGAAAGGCCCTCCTCACAACCGTGAAGGAGGCCGTGGATAATGCGCTCGATGCCTGCGAAGAATCGGGTGTCTTGCCAGAAATCTGGGTCCGAATTGACGCTACTGGAGAAAATCGCTATCGCGTGATCGTCCAGGACAACGGCCCTGGAATCGTCAAAAAACAGATTCCGCTCATCTTCGGAAAGCTCCTTTACGGCTCGAAATTCCACCGTCTGCGACAGAGCCGGGGGCAACAAGGCATCGGCATCAGCGCCGCCGGTATGTACGGCCTGCTGACAACGGGGAAACCCGTCAGCATCGTGTCAAAAACCGGTCCCAAGAAACCTGCCCATTTTTATCAGATCCAGATTGACACGAAGAATAATCGTCCTGAGATCGTAAATGGTCGTGGTGAGGGGGTCGATATTCCGCCGCATGAGGATGTCGGCCAGTTCTTATCTACATACGAACTTCCCTGGTTTGATGTGGCCCACGGAACGCTGGTTGCCATCGAAATTGAGGCCAAGTTTCAGCGCGGTCGTGGAAGCGTGGATGAGTATTTGTACCAAACAGCCGTAGCCAATCCGCATGTTAGCATTCACTACACAGATCCGGAGGGCAAGACCCGCGAGTTTTCCCGGGTGGCTGATATCCTTCCGGCGGAGCCGAAGGAGATCAAGCCGCATCCTTATGGGGTGGAACTGGGCTGGTTGTTGACCATGCTCAAGGATACAAAGGCAAACACGCTGAGCGGCTTTCTGGTCGATTCATTTTCACGGATCAGCCCGACGGTCGCGCAGCGGATTGCTGAAACGGCTGGTTTGAGCACGCGGGCTAATCCACGGAGAATAGGCCGCCACGACGCCGAGACCCTGTTTCGGGCGTTGCAGGAAACCAAAATCCAATCTCCGGCTACGGATTGTCTTTCTCCTATTGGCGAAGAGTTGATCTTGAAGGGATTGCGGCAACTCGTCCCGGGCGAGTTTTACACGGCCATCACTCGACCACCGGCGGTTTATCGGGGTAATCCGTTTCAGGTCGAAGTCGGCCTGGCTTATGGGGGGGCGCCCGCGACTTACCGCGTCTCATTGGAGATCCTCGAAGAACTGCTGGCCGAGACCGACGCAAGGACCCTGCGACAGTTTCTGACAACAACCTTTGACGGAATCGGCCCAGAAGGAGCTGATAAGATTATCCATCAGGCGCGTTTGAAGTCGCGAATGTCCCCTGGAAAATTGAAGGCGAGGGAACGAGAGCAGCTTTGTCAGGCTTTGCAAACTGTCAATCTGAGTGAAGGTCAAACGATGACCATCCTCCGGTATGCCAATCGCGTTCCGCTGCTATTCCAGGCAGGCGCCTGCGCAATAACACAGACGGTGATGAGTACGAACTGGCGTCCCTACGGATTGACGCAATCCCGAAATGCTTTGCCCTCGGGGCCTGTGACGCTCATGGTTCACTTTGCAAGTGTCTGGGTCCCTTTTACCAGTGAATCGAAAGAAGCCATTGCCGCGTATCCGGAGATTCAGAAGGAACTGCGGCTTGCCTATCAGGCTGTGGGCCGTCGCCTTGGCTTGTATTTACGACGGCGACTCCGTGTCAAGCAGCAGGGCGAGCGACGGAACATCTTTCTCCGTTATTTGAAAGAGGTGGCAAACGCAGTGGCGGTCATCCGCAGCGTGGACCGGGACACAGTTTATCGCGATCTTATGGATGTGGCAAAACGGGTGACAGCCGAGGCGGACCTCAAGTTGGACGAACACGGCCGACCCGTTTCGGACGAATCGGTGACCGAAGAGTTCGATGGTGCCGTGATCATCGTTGAGTCACAAGAAAACCATGCCCCTCCCCAAGCACCGAGCACAAGACCCGTTCAATTACGGCTCTTTGATGAACACAACGTTGATGCGTAAATGGGCTTTTCGAGGCCGAGGTACTTCAACTGGCATTCTCTCTATTCACCATGCGGGTCATCGCTCCACTCCGGCGCCGCTTGGTCCGTAATTGCTTCCAAAAATGGGTCGCACGGGTGATTCTGGCACACGAAGCGAACGGCATGGGGAAAATCCCACTTCATACCCCAGTACAAGTATGCGATGACAAGGGTCGGGGAACGATTCATACCGGCGGTGCAATGAACATACACCCGATGACCTTTTTGGAGCAAATTGTGCAAAATGCCGGTCGCCTCGGGAAGTTGCCTGCGCAAGTCTTCATAGTCGAAGTCGCGAATAGGATGCCTGACTTCCTGAATTCGCCAGGCCCGATAAGCAGCCGTTACGTTTTCCCGGTCAATGCCGCGCCAATTCATGTCCTCGTCTGTTTGCAGATTCAGCACGGCAGTTACGCCCAGGTCCTTGAGTTGCTGAACATCGGCTTGTGAGGTTGGGCAGGCCCCAACGTAAAGATTATCCAGGATTTTCGTCACTCGCATGATCCTTCAACCAGCAGCAAAAGCTATGGCCTGGCCGCCACGGCCTCAAACATCATCAAAACTACGTTCACACTTCGACCGGCCGATAGTCCAACCCCCGCTTCAGGTCCCGCAGAAACTCATCCGGGATCGATGCCGACAAACCATTCGTTCGCTTAGACCTGGTCGGGGACGACATACGGCTGACGATACACTCGACGGTAAATGGCGCTTGCCTCGGGAACATTCACGACCTGTTCCGTTTTGGGGTCAATGACAAGTTTGGTTCCCCCCAGCCGAAGACTGATATTGGCGTAGTGAATCCACAGGGCACTCCGGTGTCCCTCTTCGACGTCCGCATTGGGCAATTTTCGCGTACGGATACAATCAACAAAATTGGCCTTGTGCTCCGGATCGGGAAACCGGCCGAAACATTGGGCAGCCACAACCGGCTCGCGACTCTTTGGTCGGTCAAAAACCTGCCAGCCACCGCCATGGCGGCCTACGTACATCACACCTTCGGAACCATAAATCTCAATCCTGGTCGCACAGTGTTGCCAAAGTGGGAACATGTCGCTATTGCGGACCTCGGGATCAATTTTCAGCATGTAAGGGGTGTACAGGGTCAGTTCAAATGTCACGAGCAGCCCATCGAACTCGTACACGGCAATCTGGGTGTCTGGCGTCTCAGCCGCACCATCGGAATCGTAACGGCCGCCAACGGAGTACACCGTCTTTGGGTAATCAACCCCAAGTAACCAGCGTGCCAGGTCAATTTGGTGACTCGCGTCATTGGCAATATCACCCCCGGAATACCGCCAGAAATGGTGCCAGTGACTTTGATAGTTGGGATTGTATTTTGCCTCCGGGGCCGGGCCGTTCCAAATGTCCCAATTCAACCCCGCGGGAGGATCGCTGTCGGGACGAACGGGAAAGTTGTCCCACAGTTTTTGATTGAATATCCGACAAAGATGGATACGCCCCAGCTTGCCGGAAGCGATGTACTCTTTGGCTTCCCGATTGTAACGCGCACTGCGGTTCTGGGTACCGATTTGCACAATCCGCTGGTATTTCCGCGCTGCTTCGACCATTTTTCGGCCTTCCCAGGCGTTGTGCGATGTTGGCTTCTCGACGTAAACATCTTTTCCCGCTTGGCAGGCCCAAACGGTGCTCAACGCGTGCCAGTGATCCGGCGTTGCCGAGACAATGGCGTCCACAGATTTGTCATCGAGGGCACGGCGCAAATCGTCGGACACCTGGGGCCGTGTCCCCTGCAATTGTTCCACCGTCTTTGCCAGGGCTTCAGCACGAGGCAGAAATGGATCACAAACCCAGGCAATACGGCAATCCCCGCGTTCGAGAAATCCCGCCGCCAGCGCCGAGCCACGGCCACCGCAACCAACGATTGCCAGGACAATTTGCTGGCTGGGTGGTGACTCACCGAATAACTGCGACTTGGTAACCACCATGGCGGCCCCCATTCCGGCCATTCCCGTTGATTTCAAAAAAGACCGCCGGTCGGTGACCAATCCGCCTTGTCGATCAAAAAAGCCTTTTCGCGACATGTCTCATCCTCCTTCCCCCAAAGGTAACATCTCGTACCCAGGTCCTGGCTGGCCTGATCAAAAAGTCTCAACAAGCCAAAAACGAATATTATTTTTTCCCCAATGCACGCTGTGCTTGGAAAAACTGACTGAGGATTGCCCCGCATTCTGTTGCCAGAACACCATTGACAACCACGCACCGATGATTGAGCCGAGGGTCCTCCAATAGACGATACAAAGATCGCACAGACCCTGCTTTGGGATCATCAGCACCATAAACCACCACAGGAATACGCGACATAATAATCGCTCCTGCACACATCGGGCAAGGTTCAAGCGTGACATACAGTGTGCAATCGTCCAGCCGCCATGATCCCAGTGACCCGGCTGCCTGCGTGATAGCGATCATTTCGGCGTGGGCCGTCGGGTCTTTGAGCTGTTCACGCTGGTTGTGTGCGGCGGCGATGATCCGACTATCTTTGACGATCACCGCACCGATGGGAACCTCGTTTTCCTGCCGGGCCTGTTCCGCCTGCTGAAGCGCGTATCGCATGTAGTGAACGTATATGTCACCAGCATCAGGCGAGGTATTATCGTCTTTCTCTTCCCGAAAAGCGATCATCACCGAAACTCCCTATCCCACATTGGCAATGGTCGTCAAGACCATCGTTCGTTCGTCGGTGGCAAGAACTCCTTAAATCGTAAGCATATGACTTCACAGGGGCTGGTTATTCCCGATGTCCTGCGGTAAAAAAGAAGCCAATGGCTCGGGACGCCGCATCTCGTCCTGTCATTTGGATTTTAACGTTCCTGATCATCTTGAAGAAAGGTACGCTTGTTTTGTTATGCAACCAAGGAAGTCAACGTGAAATGCGTATGACCTCGCGTTAGAAGGGGGCTTGGAACCTTCGGAGAATTGATAATTGGATGCTCCAATCAAAAACCAGATTGGGAAGTGGTCACTGAGGGAACATGGACATGAAATTTGCCATTTGCAACGAAACCTTTAACGATCGTACCGTGGAGGAAGGATTTTCACTGGCAGCGGAATGCGG
>Ga0308414_1000275_pt1 | contig 32354 bp, 30 predicted proteins | sample HotsprSampleOS50_FD_205667 | JGI IMG/M metagenome (GOLD analysis project Ga0308414, IMG submission 205667) | Hot spring phototrophic mat microbial communities from Octopus Spring, Yellowstone National Park, Wyoming, United States - 20090730_OS50 ...
GCAACGGCCTCGTTGCCCTTATGCCCCGCGCATAAGGCCGCCGAGGCCGGCGGCCCTCCAAAAAATGGAGGGGCAACGGCCTCGTTGCCCTTATGCCCCGCGCGCACAAGGCCGCCGAGGCCGGCGGCCCTCCAAAAAAATGGAGGGGCAACGGCCTCGCTGCCCTAAAAATGGAGGGGCAACGGCCTCGTTGCCCTTATGCCCCGCGCTCATAAGGCCGCCGAGGCCGGCCGCCCTCCCTAGCCGCCGGATCTAGCTTCTGCGCAGTACTTGCGCTCCGCAGCGCAGTTTGTGTATACTAAGAAGTGACAGGGACAAACCATGCGGCTTGATCCTATTGAACATGCAGCGCTAATGCGCGCCTTGGCGGGTGTCGAGGGGCGCGCGTTCCTCTTCGGTTCGCGCGTCAATGATGCCGCCTGTGGCGGGGATATTGATGTGCTGGTGTTCTCGCAGGAAGACCCTTACCGCGTTGCGCAACGTGTTGCAACAGCGTTTTTTGCCGCGTGCGAAGAACACTTGGATGTCGTGGTGATGAATCCGGAACGTCTAACGCCGGAGCAACAGGCATTCCTCAACGTCATTCAGACGGTGCCGCTGTCATGAAGCGCACGGCTGCCATACTCGTGCGCGCTGCGGCACGCCGGGCCGCTGACGCCATCGGCTTGGTTGCTGCATCCCTCGACGGTACCGGGCCGTATGACGCAGCCAAGTCGTACACGCCGGCGGAACTCGAACCGTACGATGCCCTTTGCGACCGGTTCGTGCGCGCGGTCGAAATAGGACTCAAGTTCCTGCGCGCGGTCGAATGGTTCGAGTATGCCGAGCAGAGCGACACGGTGCGCGATGTGCTTAATCGCGCCGCAAAGCTCAAGCTCATCTCGTCGCCGGAACTGTGGTTGTGCATGCGCGAAGTGCGCAACCGGATTGTCCACGATTATCTGCCGGAAGACCTTGCCACGCTGCACAGCGATCTACGCGGGCCATTCGCTGCCGAATTGCTGCGCTTGCGCGAGCAGCTTCAGCGTTACCTGGCCGCGGACGCCCCATAGCCGCGGCCTAGGCCGCGGACTTGCAGTGGCGCTTCTGCGCCACGGACGCGCCCGCAGGGCGCTTGCAGGCGGCCGCAGGCCGCCGGACGCGCAGCTCCGCTGCGCTTGCAGCGCCGTTCCTCGGCGCGAACCTGCAGCCCGCCGCAGGCGGGCGGACTTGCAGCAGCGCGCAGCGGGCGGACACGCAGCTCCGCTGTGCTTGCCGCTAATTGACACCCCTGCTCCGTTATGCTATAATTCATCTGCCATAGAGCGTAGACGCTACGTGCGGTCCAATGTGGGCTTTGCTCATGCGCGCAGAACCCCAACCACGGCTGTCACTAACCGGTCAGGAGGCCGAGGAACATAGGAAGGCTATGCCCATAGCCGAATCACGCCATACCAGCGATGCTACGCATTGCGTCCGCGGCCTGCGGCCGCTTGCAGCGCCGTTCACCGGCGCGAACCTACAGTGCCACGCGGCGAACATGCCGCGTCGCTTTACATCGAGCCAGCCCCCCCGGCCCTTCACGCATGCCTCTCGCCCGATTGGAACATTCGTCTTGCCGTCGATCCGCGCCCTTGTGGGGTTTTGTACAATACCTCCGCCAAATCGAAGCTGCCTTTTAACAAACGATGAACATGTCATATCTGGCCTCCACGATCCGACAACCAGCGGCACCGCCCATGTATGAATTTTCTCTAATCCTGTCGTTTAACGCAGTTGTCAAGTCAGATGTTCAGAACCACGTGTCTTTACGTATGCCACACAGCACACGTGCGCTCACAAAAGAATTCTTGGATTTATGTGTTGCAACCAGGCGCAGGCAGCTAACGCTGTAAAGACACGCTGACGCTTATGAAAAAAAGGATGCGAGAAACGCGCTATTGGATGTGGATCGCAGGACTGTTGCCATTCGTATACACCATCGTATTCTTTTCGCCGCGGCCTTTTGGATTGGGATTACGCCTGGGCGCTGATTTCACCGTTCACCGCCTGGGGTGGCTGCACACGGAAACCTATTTTGTTTCTCATGGCCATGTTCCTTTGTGGAACCCGTCCGACATGATGGGGAAGCCCTATCTGGCCCTTCGCGGCACCGGATTCTACTACCCGCCACGGTGGGTAACGTACCTTCCCACATTTGCCGGAGGCATCGTGTCTACCACCACGCAATTCATCGTGCTTGCGGCACACATGAGTGTTGCAATGCTCGGTATGTATCTCATTTTGAGGCGGGTGTGCGGATGTGAGGCCAGCGTGTCGGCGTTGGGCGCAAGTCCCTTGCTGCTTAATCAAGTGTTCAACAATATGATGCGTTACCCCTACGCCGTGGAGAATATGGCGTGGATACCATGGGTGCTGTACTTTGCAGTAAGATTGGCGCGACTACCACGCGTCAACAGCCAACGCGCCGTGGCCACCACCGCGCTGTCGCTGGCCATCGTCACTGCCTTAAGCTGGTTGACCGGCTATGGCCATTACAGCCACTCAGGGCTGATGATATGCGGCATCATTGCCCTGGGGTTTGCACGCAGCATCAGAGGGATGGCGGCGGCGGCAAGTGCCGTAGTCGTGGGCACAGGTGTCGCCTGTGGAAGCATAGTGCCGGCCGTGTTGGAGTTGCGACACAACCCGCTCCGGAATGGGTCGAATATCCTGGCCTCCGCAGGCTATTGTCCGGGCGCATCCTATCTGTCCATGCTGGTTGATCCTTTTGCGATAGATGTGGGGAGAAGCGGCTTTGTTTTTCCTGTGTTTGTGCTGCTGGCGGTGATAGGTATCATCGCCATGTGGCTGCGAGGCCAGCGGCGCACGTGTAGTGTACTGCTCCTTGCCTTACTGATTGTGTTGGATCTTGGGCGGGGGTTGCACGGCGTGCTGTATGCGGTGTGCTATCACTACGTGCCCGGTTTCGCCGCGTTTCGCGGGCCGGCAAAATTACTATGGCTGGCGCTTCTGCCACTGGGAATATTCATAGGGCATGGGGCTGAGTACGTGCGGCAAAAATCCCGCCGTGCATGGGCATGTGCCGCCGCCGCCATCATCCTTGCCACGGTGCTTATACTGCTTCATCCCGTTACAATAGCGGGGCAGCTCGACCAATGGGTTCCGCTCAACAACTGGAATATTAGCAAGCACACCAGTGTCACGTGTTATTACCTTCTCGTGCTGGTTTCCAGTGCGGCCGTGGCGGGTTTTTTCGCCGTGTCTGCGCGGGCCTGGCGAACCGCCATGCTGGCAACATTGTGCGTGGTGTTTGTGGTCTGCTATGCGCGCTACAACTGTTTTGCCGGCGAGGGGGAGTATGGACGGCCCGCCGGGGTGCGCAGCATGTTCTCTCAGGGTCTGCTGGGCCCCTATAAGCCGGGGAGCCGTCTCTTGGAATACTCTGTTGATCACTGTACGGCACCGGAAGAGTTTGCCGCGTTGCTCACCAATAGCGCCTGCCTTGCATTTCCAGATACACGGTTTCGCTGGACGCCTGACGACATGGTAGGCAGCGCGGCCGTGACACTGCATGAATTCGGCCCCAATCATCTTGACTTCAGCGTGGATGCGGAATCAGACGGCACGCTGCTATACCTGGCGAATTATCACAAGGACTGGCGCTGCACGCACAAGTTGCAGCCGGACGCGCGCGTGCCGGAACTCATGGCACTACCCGTCAGCCGCGGCAGCATGCGTGTGCGCATGGCGTTCATCCCCGTCGTGAGCATTGTCACCGGCGCTGCAACACTCATGCTGCTCTTTCTGCTTTACGCGCTCTACAGCTGGTCGCGGCGTAGCATCTCCATGGCTCGCACGTGTGCAGCAGCAAGTATGACCGCTGTGGCGGTGTACTGCGCCGGTGCGTTCAACAGACATTCGCTGCTTGAACACGCTGCCAACACACATGACCGGAACAGTGTGGGCAAACGGCTACCGCTGTGTAACCTCGAAGGAACAAAATTGGAAAAAGCGATCGTCACATCACTCTTGGATTTGTTGCGCGCGGCATCTGCCGCCGCCAAGCCCATCACCCACGGCCTTGTATTCCCCAAGCCGCCAACAGTGGCGGAAATTCGCCACACGCTCGTAGCCGCCGTGCCGGTTGGCCGGGCCACGGCGCATCACACCACCAACCACGTGACGATTGACCTGGCCAATCTTCCAACAGGCAGTTCTCCGCGCGTGATTGCCGTGCGTGCGCAGTTTACACACGCCGCTCCCGCACCCATTTTTTCGTATGGCCGTTTCAATCATGCCGAATTATGCAATCTCCACGTGAACAGCGCCACCACCTTCACGTTTTGGGGGTATTATGCAGACGCGTATTCAGCATGCCAGCCACTGACACAACAGACAATATGCTGTTCACTTCAATATGATGGCACAACGGCGGCTATCTGGGTGGATGGCACGCGCGTTGCCGAACGAGCATTGGCCTTGCAGACATATTTTTCTTCACTGCGCATAGGCGGCCCTGATTTTCCCGGACATATTCGCGATGTGTTTGTATGGAACAGCGCCATTACGAACAAACTGCCCTTCCTCATGGGAACAGCATCGTGGCCGGGCGTCCATAATATGGCCTTCGCGCAGATGCCAACGGGATCACAGGCGCGCACACTGCTCGTGCGGGCGGTCTGTCACCAGCCCGCTGTTACGTTCCTAAGCTACGGAACGTATCACCACGGAGCCTTGTGCGAGTTTGGCACCAATGCAGAACGGCAACTGCGCTTGTGGGGCTACTACGCCGATCTGACAAGTGAATGGTCCATGGCAACGAATGTGCTCACTGATTGTGCGTTAGTGTACGACGGCGCCAATGCGCGCCTGTACGCCAACGGCACGATGGTGGCCACAGCCGCTCTGCCGCTCAATACCGCGCTGACGCCCTGTACAATTGGCTGTCCAGCGGCGCGTGCGTCTATTAACGGCATATGGATATGGAAGAGGGCGTTGACATCTGAAGAGCTACGATGCATTGCGTCAACGCTGGACTGAACGAGCCCATGACCATGGCGGCAATGAGGCTGACAATGGCGGGCGGCCGGCCCCGGCGGCTGGGCGAGGTGCGAAAGGTGAAAAGCGACTTTGGGGAGCAACCACGAAGACATGAAGAAGAAGCCAGTATGCAGAATGAAGAAGTACGAAGTCATAAGTGCCGCAGAGTGGGACGTACACACCGAGGGACTGCGCTGCAAGCGGCGCGTTGCGCGGCGTCCGCGGCCTGCGGCCGCGGCAAGGTGCGCTGGTGCGCACCGTCCGGCGGCTGCGCCGCCTGCACGTCCGCGCGGAAGACCGCGCTGCAAGCGATGCTGCGCATCGCGGACTGGCAGTCCCGCAACGCGGGACGGACGCCCCGTCCGGGGCTTACAGCGGTGCTTTGCGCGACGGCCGTGCTGATTCGTTCGCAGCTGGCTCTGTTCTTGTGCAGAGAGGTCAAGAATGGATTGCGTTAAAACTGCTTTTCTAACTGTGCCATGTCAAAAAAAACACATATAACAGCGAATGTTGTGCTGGCAGTCTTGCCTGTGGGACTGGCTCTGGCACTACTGGTGTTGACACATGCCAAAGGGCCGCATTGGCTGGAGCCTGATCCAGATTACGCCTACTATTTGAGCAGCGTAAGCCTGGCAGAGTTCCGCACCCCAGGATATCCCGATCATCCTGGAATGGCAGTCAAGTATTTGGCAGCACTCACCATGCGTGCTGCGCACATGCTGGCGGGTGAAGGCGGATTTGCAAATGATGCGCTTGTGCGGCCTGAATTTTACGTGAAGCGAATCAGTGAGGTGTTCATCATTGTTGCGTGCGGATTGCTTTTTATAGCCGGCAGGCAGCTCTATCGCGTGTTTGATTCGGTGTTGCTTGGCATGTTAGGGCAGTCGGCATGCCTGCTGGTTTTTGGCCAGCTTCAGTATTCTCTCTGCAAAATGAATGCGGAAGCAGTGTTGTTTTCGCTGTCATTGGGCATGGCAAGTCTCTCGGTGTGCATACTGTATCAGCAACAGGTCGGGGTGCGCGTATATGCCGTACTGTTCGGCATAGTTTCCGCATTGGGGCTGTTTACGAAGCTTAATTTTTTGCCTGTTGTGCTCTTGCCAGTTCTGTTATTGCGCGGGATTCGCACACGCCTGGTCTATGGGATGGCATTTGCCGCGGCATCTCTCCTGCCAGCGCTTACATTGGGTGCGGACAGAGTGGTGTTTTTTGGCCAACTGCGCCGGTACTTTATCAGCACAGGGGTTCATGCCCAGCATGGCAGGGGCATGATACCCCCCAATGTGGAGGTGATTGTCCGAGATTTTATTCGCGCGGAGCCATACTTCTTTGCCGTTGGAGCGCTGGCAGTAGTGGCGTGCGTTGCCGGCGTTGCACGGTACCTGGTGTTGTCCAAGCGCATTAGCCGGGACGATACATGTGTATTGCGTACACTGGCAGGTATGACGGCGGTTCTTCTCATGCAGTTCGTGGCGGTAGTTCGTTCGCCGCTCGCATATTATTTTACACCAGTGTTTGGGCTGTTAATCTTCATGCTGCCTGCTGCGGTGTGGCTCCTCGTGCCACGAACACGGCCATGGGCTTTCAAGGTTGTCGTGCTTGTGTTGCTTGGTGTGGTGTGGATGTCGGCGGGCGTTCGTGCTGCTACGATGTATGGCAAAATCTACAAAGAACATCTTAGGCGGAACAACGAAGCGCGTGCGGTTATCCAGCTCAGCCACGTTGTTCCTGCACAGGCGATTTCTGTCTATGACAAATCTGTGACGCTGCCCTATACGGCGTTGCATTTTGGCAATGATTCGTGCGGGCGCCGTCATTCGGAGCGGCTGGAGAGACTTTATCCACATGCCTTTTTCTACCATCCGTGGAGTGGAACGTATCACACGTGGGATAAGGTGATCCGCTTTAAGGACATGTGGCTTCAGAATCAAGATGTGTATCTTGTTGGCGGGACGAACTACAGCGCAACGATGACGGGGGGCATGCGGGCGCCACGCGAACCATTGACCCTTGTTACCAGCGTGGCGTATGCGGCGTGCTACCGCATCGAGACAAACCTGTTTGGTACAGGTGTGGTGAAGGTGGTTCCCGGGACAGCTCATGCGATTATGCGCTGGATTGACGGGTGGTTTGTGAACACACAACTGGAGCACTTTGCGGAGTGTACCAACATATTGGCGCGTTGTGTACACAATGCACCGGAATGGTGCGCGATTCGCACTGGTTTGCTTGCGTATGGAGAAGCAGCAGCTGCAGCGGTGGCCTTCATGGATTGGTATAGTGCCACCAATCCGGCCGAACGCGCGCATGCACTGGCGGCCATGCAGGCATCGGTGTCGCACCAGACATGGCCGTACTATATGTTTGCACTGCATGCCTCGCCGCCCGAGGTGGCACGCGCGCATCTCATCAGCCCCGACGTGCTTGTGACGGGTGTGTTTTCCGCGGTGCCTCTCTGGGACAGCGCACTCGTGGGGTTCGCGAAGATGTATCAGGAGCATCAAGGCCCCGAAGCAGTGATTGCTTATTGGGATGCAATCGCCTTGCAATGGCCGAACCTGCGCGGCGCGGCTACGGTAAATAGTCTGGCCGTTTTTCAACAATTAGGGGATAGCGAACGTGGCCTAGCCTTGCTGCGCGCAAATCTCAAGGACGTACGTGCGGCGCAATGGACTATTGACCGTGCCAAGGCCTATCTTGAACGTATTGACGCACCGGAAGCCAAAATCTTGTATAATAGTCTGTCAACCCCTATCAAGGAGTAAGTGTATGTTTCGAAAGCGAACAAGTGCAACAAAAATACTTGCACCTGGGCTGGTTGTGCTTGCCCTCATGGCGGCATGCGAACAACAGCCACAACGTGGATTGAGAAACACAGAGCCCCCGGGCGCGCAAGAGGCAGCTGGTCAATCTTCGGTGCCGCCGCCTGTGGCACCTGCACCGGGCGTTCAGCCGGAAGAGGGAGGCAGGAGCTTGGACGCCGCGCCGGATAAACAGCAAGGCGGACCGGCATGCACCACAACACCCGAACAAGATACAACGCAACAGCAAGTAGACGTAAACGCGTTCACCACTATGTTGGCACGTATTACTGGATGGGTTAATGCGTGGTTTGTCAACACACAAATTCTTGGTTATGCAGACTGCACCAATGTACTTGTGGGTGTTGCGCAAGAGCACGAGATGCGCAGGCGCGTACAAGCGGTTTTGGCTACGAATGTGCAGTATGCAACCGTGGCAGCTTTTTTGGGGTGGTGTGCAGCACCTGACGATGCGGCACGTGCCAAAGCCATGGACGAGATGCGGGCAACTGTGACAGCGCAGACGTGGCCTTTTTATATGTACGCCATGTATGCAACGCCGCGTGAAACTGCGCGACGCCATCTTATTGCGCCTGATGAATTGCTCTCACGTGTGTTTGTACCGGAGACGTTATGGGATTTGGCGCTTGTTCAATTGGGACTGTTTTACCGGAACTGTGACAGCGAGGGCGCGTTGATAGCGTACTGGGATGAAATCAGGAAGCGGCGCCCGGCATTGGCTGGCGCTGCAGTGGTTCATCAGATTGCCGCGGCACAGCGGGTGAACGACGGTGAGCGTGTCATCGCCATTCTGCGGGCTGGCCTCGATGCGGTGCGCAAGGAACCATGGGCAGTGGAGAGAGCGATTTCGACATTGAATGCGGTGTCTCACCCTGATGTTCCTGCGCTGAGCAACGCCTTGATTGCGCCAGTGCAATAAATGTATCTGAAGGGAGGAACCCATGCCTGTAACCCCTGATGTAGTGCTTGGTGCCAACGTCCGGATTTTTCATCCGGAGTTGGTGAATCTCTATGGCTGCCGCATCGGCGATGATACGAAGATCGGCGCGTTTGTAGAGATACAGAAGAACGCCGTCATTGGCGCGCGGTGCAAAATTTCCTCTCACACGTTTGTCTGTGAAGGGGTGACGATAGAGGACGAAGTATTTGTCGGCCATGGGGTGGTGTTTATCAACGATTTATTCCCGCGTGCCACCACAGGCGGCGTACTGCAAACAGAGGCGGATTGGCAGGTCGTACCAACCCGGGTGTGCCGCGGCGCTTCCATTGGCAGCGGTGCGGTCATTTTGTGCGGCATTACCGTTGGTGAAAAAGCCATGGTGGGCGCCGGTGCGGTGGTCACGAAAGATGTGCCCGCGCATGCGATTGTGGCGGGTGTGCCGGCGCGCATACGTGGCAGCATACCTACAACGGAGGAGCAACCATGATCACAATCGGCGTGATTGGGTATGGGTACTGGGGACCGAACCTGGTGCGGAATTTTATGGAAACCGATGGCACGACGGTCAGCATGGTGGCTGACCTCAGCGAAGCCAATCTTGGCAAAGTGCGCAGCCGGTATCCGACCATCGTAACCACGCGTGACCATCAGGATATTTTGCGCAGTGCGCATGTTGATGCGGTGGCCATTGCCACGCCAGTTTCAACACACTTTGAGCTGGCGCTGGCGGCGCTGCGCGCTGGCAAACATGTGTTTGTTGAAAAGCCCATGACCCAAACGAGCGCGCAGGCGCACAAACTGGCCGGCGCCGTGGCGCGGCACAAACGTATCCTTATGGTGGATCATACGTTTATTTACACCGGCGCCGTACGCAAAATGCATGAGCTGGTGAGCACGCGCGATCTTGGGGAGATTTACTATTACGATTCTGTCAGGGTCAATCTGGGATTGTTTCAACATGATGTGAATGTCATTTGGGATTTGGCGGTGCATGATCTGACCATCATGGATTTTGTGCTGGGCCGTTATCCCAAAATCATCAGTGCCACGGGCACGAGCCACATCGAGGGACAGCCTGAAGATGTCGCCTATCTGACCATGCTGTTTGACGACGCATTGATTGCCCATGTGCATGTGAACTGGCTGGCGCCGGTCAAGGTGCGGTATACGCTCATCGGCGGCAGCAAAAAAATGATCGTGTACAATGATCTTGAACCGAGCGAGAAGGTCAAGGTGTATGACAAGGGGGTGACGCTGGAGAAACGGCCAGAAGCGGTGTATCAGATGAAAGTGGGTTATCGTGTAGGCGACATGTGGGCGCCGCAACTTGACCCGCGCGAGGCGTTGCGGGTGGAGGCGGCCGAATTTGCCCGGTGTATTCGCGACGGCGTTCAGCCGGTCAATGATGTCAGGGCAGGAGTACGTATCGTGCGTATGCTCGAGGCGGCAAGCAAGTCGTTGCGCCAGCAGGGCAAACCCATTCAACTTAAGGAGTCGTAAATATGATCCCATTTCTCGACCTCAAGGCGCAGTACCACAGCATCCGCGAGGAAATCCGGCCGGCGATTGACCGTGTGTTGGACAGTTGCCAATATGCACTGGGAAGCGAAGTTGCAGCCTTTGAAAAAGAGTTTGCGGCGTACTGTCAGACGGAATATGCCATTGGAGTCAATTCGGGAACCAGCGCATTGCATCTAGCGCTGCTGGCGGCGGGCGTTGGCCCGGGCGATGAAGTGATTACGGTTTCGCACACGTTTGTTGCCACGGTTGCGGCGATCCACTATACAGGCGCAACCCCAGTATTAATTGACATTGATCCTGCCTCATACACGATGGATGCGGCGCAGATCGAGGCCGCCATCTCGCCGCGCACCAAAGTGATCCTGCCGGTACATTTGTACGGGCAGCCAGCTGATATGGATGCAATCCTTGATATTGCCACGCGCCACAACCTGATGGTAATAGAAGATGCGGCCCAGGCGCACGGTGCAGAGTACAAAGGGCGGCGGTGTGGCAGCATGGGCGCCATGGGCTGCTTCAGCTTTTATCCGGGAAAAAACCTTGGCGCGTATGGCGAAGGAGGCGCCGTGGTGACAAACAACCCTGAGTACAATCGCATTATTCGCATGCTGCGTGATTGGGGCGCGGAAAAGAAATATCATCACGTCCTCAAAGGGTACAATTACCGAATGGAAGGAATACAAGGCGCGGTGCTGCGTGTCAAACTGCGCCACCTGCAGGCATGGAATGACGGCCGGCGCCTCAATGCGGAACGCTATCGCACATGGCTGCACGACAGCGGGGTGGGCATCCCGGCTGAGATGCCCTACGCACGCCACGTCTATCATGTGTATGCGATACGCACCACACGGCGTGAGGCATTGCAGCAATATCTGCAGGTACGGCAGATTCACACAGGAATTCATTATCCCATTCCGGTTCATTTGTTGGAAGCGTATCGTGATCTTGGTTACCGGAAGGGCATGCTGCCACACACGGAACAGGCAGCGGATGAAGTGCTGTCACTGCCCATGTGCGCTGAACTGTCGGCGGAGCAGATTGAAGAGGTTGCCGCGGCAGTACGCGCATTTCACGCGCAACAAAACTAAACGGGAGACATACGATGTACACAGCACTGGTAACAGGTGGCGCAGGTTTGATTGGTTCTCATTTGGTTGACCTGCTGCTTGAAAGGGGCTATCGCGTCAAAATTCTGGACAATCTTGAGCCGGCGACACATCCGGCCGGCAAGCCTGCCTGGGTGCCCGCCGATGCAGAGTTTATCCAGGGCGACGTGCGCAGTGTGGATGATTGGACAAAGGCGTTACGCGGAGTAACCCGCGTGTTTCACCAAGCTGCGTGGGGAGGATTCTCTCCCGACATCTCGAAGATGACGGACACGAACATTTGCGGCACGGCGAAGATGTTCGAGGTCATCCGCCGCGATGCATTGCCAGTGGAAAAAATTGTTGTTGCGTCGTCTCAGGCAGTCTACGGCGAAGGCAAACATGAGTGTCCTGAACATGGCCCCTGTCATCCCCGCATGCGGCCCGTTGCGCAACTTGAGCAAGGCATATGGGACGTTTTGTGCCCGGTGTGCCGCCGGCCGATGAAAGGCGTGCCGATTGACGAGGAGACGTTTCCGGACGTCACGGGCACGTACTCCATATCCAAGTATGCTCATGAGCGGCTGACGTTGGCGTTGGCGCGCGAGTGCGGTATTCCCGCGGTGGCGCTGCGCTACGCGCTGACATTCGGCCCGCGCCAGTCGCTGTTCAACCCCTACACGGGCATTTGTTCCATCTTTTCGATGCAGATTTTGTCGGGGAAACGGCCCATTGTCTTTGAAGATGGCCGCCAAACGCGTGATTTTACGTTTGTGAAAAATGTGGCCGAAGCGAATTTGTATGTGATGGAACATGCGGCAGCGAATGATCAGGTATTCAACGTTGGTACGGGTGTGGCGACCAGCGTGTATGAATTTGCCAGCACACTGGCCAGATTGTACGGCAAGCCGGAACTGACACCGTTTTTGCCGAATGAATTCCGCCCGCTCGATCTGCGCAATTTAGTCACTGACAACCGTAAATTAAAAAGTATTGGTTGGCAGCCACGCTCTACGTGGCAGGAAGGGCTGGCAGCGTACGTGGCGTGGATACAGAGCCAGGACCGCCCGGAAGTATACTTTGAGCGGGCGCTGGAGGAACTTCGCCGCGTGGGCATGGTGAAGAGCGTAAAAGGAAGCGCATGAGGAGAACACATGCGTGCTGATGGCCGCAGAGTAATAAGCATAGTGCCGGCGTGCCGTGAAGTCATGCAGCTGGGGCACCGGGGAATAGCAATGCCGGTGAGTAGAATCTATCCGCAGACGACGGACTACAAACATGATACTGAGGTGAAACCGTTCAGCGCCTGGTGGAACATTCTGGAGCTGTGGGTGTATTTCTTTTGCCGATTACGCGATAAAATTCGCTGCGTTGTCATAAGGCGGCGATGCTTCATGCAATCTATGGTGCAACGCCCAATGTCATTGTGTTGGTTATGGGCTTTAAGTGCTGGAGTATCTGCCTGTGGGGTGCTGCCAATGCTCGACTAGCGCAAATGTGAGATAATGAGCGAGGACCATGTAATGACACAGAGGCAATGCGATCGTGATTCGGCGAGTGTTGCGCGGGTGCATCTGGCAACTGGCCTCATGCTCCTTCTGGCCGTGTGTGCATATGTTTGTAACAGCGTTATTACGGGAATTGATGTTGTGAGCGGCTGCTGGAATCCCAAGCCGATTGCCGGCCTGCCCATCGGGCAGGCGATGGTGGGGATGGATGGGATACGTCTTGTGCAGCACACGCGCGAGCTTGTGCGTGACAGATCGTGGGTTACACGTGTTGCCGGATATCCGGAGGGGTCTATGGCATCGCCTTTCATCTTTGTTTTGTGTTTGCCTCTTTGCCCGCTTTCGGATCTGACCGCAATTATTATTTTAATGATGTTGAGTAGTGTCGCCTTGGCACTGGCGATAATGATTTCCGCATGGCTGTCATGTGTTGCAGCGCGCGAGGAATGGCATGCCTGTGGCAGCACCACTGGTGCCGCCCTGGCGGGAGCGCTGGTTGCGATCTTCATGTGTTTTACCAGTTACAGCTACTTCTTTGCGATGGAACGAGCTAATTGGCATGGGTTGGAGACGTTGTGTTCGGTCACCTCCGTGGCCCTGTTGCTGGTGAGGCGCCGCTGGCAGTTGCTCCAGCTGCTCATGCTCAGCTGTGCGGTACATTTCAAGATTTATCCGATAGTCCTGTTACCGCTGTTTGTGCTTGTGCAGGGGCTCAAGGTCATCCCAGTGTTTGCATTGTGCTACATTCCACTGTGTTTCTGCTGGGGGTACGACAATGCGCTGGCGTATGTGAGCAAAGTGGCCGAGTTCAGCGCACGCGCGAGTGCAGGACCATGGGCGCATGACGCGCGAACATTTGCACTGTGGCTGGTGCAAGAACGCGGTTACAATCAGACGCTGTGTTGGGCGATAGCGGCGGGGCTCCCGCTGCTCATGTGGGCGCTTGGCTTGCTGATGACATGGTTTAGCGGTGCGACGGCACGGCGGATTCTGCTCATGTATGTGATTACTGTTGCAGTCATGTCGACCATGCAGACGCTCAGTTGGGACTACAAGCTGGTGATTGTATATCCGTCCTTGGCGCTATTGCTGACCATGACAGCACAAGATTATGGGCGGCACGCACGTTGGGCAGATCTGCTGCTGATTGTCATGCTAATGGTTCTCATGGCGTTCATTGCGCGGAATCAGTCTTTTATCCAAATATTCATGTTGCGTAACAAGTATCCGTTTATTGTTCTTATGCAGATGATTGCGTTCTACAAACTCATGACAAGTCCGGCGCGCACACAAACGGATCATAGCACGGGAAACGTTAATGTGGATATCGTGGCGGCCTAAGGCAGTTCTGCAACGAACAAAGAGTATTGCCCGGACAGCCATAGTGGCGTTTGTGACGGGCGTGCTTTTGATATTGTTTGGCATGACGGTGAAGCCAAGTGCCGTTGGCACGCTCTTCCATAAAGGCACGGGCCGCACGGTGTCGCCGTGGGAGCAAGGCCGGCTGTTCATTGCGTTTATGGAGGAGAACAGTTCGAACGAGTTTGGACTGGTCAAATTCATCAAAACATTTGGTAACGGCCGTCAACGCCGCCGGGCGCTGGTGTTGCTGCAACACGCCATGACACATGCGGGCGACACCGATGCACTGATGCGCATTGCCTACACGTTGCGGCACACAGTAAACTATGAGACCTGGCCGTACTATGAATACGTTGTTACGCGACTACTACCCGAGAAGTGCCGCGTGGCTGTTGCGATTCCCTTTGGAGAACTGGCGCGCCGTGGCTTCGGCGATGAGGTTCTCAAAGTACCTGACACGTTTGAGCGACTTGACTGGTACTACACATGCATACACTGGCGGTTAGGGATAGAATTTTGTTCCTTTGTGCAGCAATATTACCAAGAGCTTTTCGTACCAGCGACAGTGCGCAAGATCGAGCATCTTGTGGCCTGCGGTTACATAAGTGAGGCGTCTATCGATTTCATGTACCTTATGAATGCAGATAACCTTGCGCCCGCATATCGGCAGCGCTACGACGCGCTGCTGCGAAAGATATTGAAATAAGTTCATATGAAGAACTCCCTCACCAAGCCGCTTCGATTGGCAGTGCTGTCTGGCATGTTCTTCTGCACAGCAGTCGCTTGTTATTACGATGCGACGCGCCGAGCAGCTGCCGAGGGGGCCTGGTATTGGACTATGGTGACGTCCGCACTGGCACGATGCGATGCACCGTGCAGCCTGCCAAGATTAGGCAATACACGCCTGTTTCTCCCAGTAGATCAAGCGCTGGCAACGACGATGGTTTTTCAGGGCAACGACACAAACTTTGTTTTAATCAGTGGAGCAGCAGCCATCAATCGGGTTGTCTTTCAGCTGGCGGTGCCAACACGGCAACGGCGCACGATCGCTGCGTGCTACGCTACCATAGAGGCGCGGCCGTTTGATCTGCTGGTGAACCATGAGGTGCAGTTGCGGGCGGCCGGCACCAATGTTTCGGGAAGTTATGCAGCCGACACGGCGATTACGGCCACGCTGGGGCGCATCATGCTGTGCCCCGGTATGAATCGTCTGGAGTGCGTGTGGCCCTATGCTGCTCCCACCTTTCTGGGGCTGTACATCTATCCAACTGGCGCGGACGTTGACGCCCCGCGCGAAGTAACAAAGCATTAGCGGTGATTATGTATAGGAAACTACTTACGGTAGCAAGTGCGATTCTTATGCTGTGTTCTCTATGGATTACTTTGCGTACCGTCCAGATCATGCAACAAAAAAGGGACGCGGCGTGGGCGCCAGGTGCCAGCAGTACCATGAGTGCTGATGACACTTCCACCTCACCACTGATCTGGTGGCTACTAAGGTGGAACAGGCACCAGCAAGTCCACCAATTGGATGGGTTGACATCAATCGTGCTCGGATTGCGCACAAATGCAGCGGCACGCAACACATGGCGCGCGAAAACTGTGGTGTTGAAAGAACAGTTTCCCGGGCTCGTGGCATTCGGGGATTGGCTGGATAACCCTGCCAATCGTACAGTACTGTCGGCCCTTTGCAATTCAGTGCAGGTCGAGACGTGGCCGCTGTATGCGTATGCCATGGACATGACGCCGGCGAACGACAGTCGTCCGTATATTGTGCCGGCGGCGCGCTTGAGCGAGATTGGGTTTGCGGCGGATCGCCTGTGGGATGGATCACTAGTCTGGTTCGAGCACTTCTATATGAAGCACCTTGGAACGGATGCGGCGCTGTCTTTCTGGGATTGGATACGAACGAATCGGCCTGAACTAGCGCACGTCTGCGCCATCCGCCAAGCGCACATTGAATATACGGCCGGGAATCACTCGGCTGCAGTAGTGAGAATTAACCAAAATAGTGCGGCGCTCTTTGCAACAGAGTGGACGAGCAATCAAGCCTGTGAACTACTTATCAAGATGCAGGTGCCAATGTTGCATGATGCATATGCCTGCGTAGCGGACAACAAGTGCCCAGGGCAGCAAGATGCTGGAGAAAAATTGTCAAGCACCAACCATGTGCCGCATATCCGGCCTCAGTAAGACACGTTCGACAAGGAGCGCTAATGAGTGCCCAAGAAAAGTGTCTGCAGGATTGGTCATGCTTACATGGATATTCATAGGTATGAACTGTATCAGTGCCCGGCGGTATAGTGTGAGCGGGCGCGGGAGGAACTTCGCCGCGTGGGCATGGTGAAGAGCGTAAAAGGAAGCGCATGAGGAGTAGACATGCTTGCTGATGGCCGCAGAGTTATAAGCATAGCGCCGGCGTACAATGAAGAGACGCGCGTCGCCAAGGCATTGATTGGCATGCCGGCGGTGGTGGATTGTGCGGTGGTGGTGGATGATGGCTCGACTGACCGGACGGCAGAAGTGGCACGTGCACATGGGGCGCACGTGCTCAGCATTCCGCAGCACACCAATCTGGACAATGCGTTGCGCACGGGCTTTGCGTATGCGTTAGAGCACAACTACGACATTATTGTGGTGATGGCGGGGAATGGCAAAGACACGCCGGTGGAAATACCGCGGCTGCTGAAGCCGCTGGAAGAGGACCGGGCAGATTATGTGCAGGGGTCGCGCTATCTGCCGGGGGGCAATGCCGGCAACATGCCCACGCACCGTGCGTTTGCCACGCGGCTGTATCCGTGGCTGCTCCGGGTGTATCCGGGGTTTCCGGCCACGGACGGCACAAATGGGTTTCGCGCGTACAAGGCCTCCATTCTGCGCGATCCGCGGATCGACATTCATCAACGGTGGCTGTGCCGCACGAGTGTGGAATTTTATCTTTCGATTAAGGTCATGCAGCTGGGGTACCGGGTAGTAGAAGTGCCGGTGAGTAAAATTTATCCGCAGACGACGGACTACAAGAATTATACCAAGGTAAAGCCGTTCAGCGACTGGTGGAACATTCTGAAGCCATGGGTGTACTTAACGTTACGAATCAAGCAGTGATGGGCAAGAGTCAGCTATACAGCCTGCTCGCACACCGAGTGCCGGTGTGGGGACGGCGCACGGCTGTGGGCGTGGTGTTCGTGGCGGCGAGCGTGATATGTGTGTATCGCATTGGCGCGCGCAGCATGTGGCTGGATGAGTTGTCGCACCGGGACATAGGCATGATGCCCATCGGCCGCCTGATGAATGATCCGACGCTCTCGGTGCAACCATCGCACGGGTATTATCTGATTCACCGGTTTTCGGAATGGGTGTGCGGTGACATGGATGTGGGCAACCGGCTGCCGGAGGCACTGAGCGCGATTGTGTCTGTTTTGCTGACATACGTGATCGGCAGGCATTTGTTCAGCACAGGAGCGGGGCTGCTGGCGGCGGGCAGCCTTTTGGCGAACAGCCTTTTTGTGCGGTATGCGCAGGAGAATCGTTTTTATCAAATGGGAAGCATGGGGTTCCTGCTGGTGTACTATACGTTTATGCGATTTCTGGAAACCCGCAGTGTGAAGCACGGTATATGGTTTGTGGTGGCGGCAAGCTTTGCATTGCGGACGCACAGCTACGGCATGGTTACTGTGAGCGCGGCTGCACTAGTGGGCGTGCTGTTGATAGTTGCATCTTATGTGGGGGCACGGTACACGCCGTATGACATACGCGGTGCCATGATAGGGCGGCTGGCACTGGCGGGAGTGTGTATTGCCGTTTTGTGGCTGCCGTATCCCTTGCGCATTGGTCAATTTCTTAGTGCCAGCAAGAATGCACCCGCCTTTGATGGGTTTTGGACGGCTCCTTTTTCTCTTTCGCCATGGGCCATTCTGCGCTACATGTTCGATCAATTTATACCAATTGATCCCATGCACAAGCGCTGGTATGCCATACCGCTGGTGGCGGCAGTATTGGGAAGCATAGGGTACCGGCGGGGCCGTTTTCTTGTCTTTCTTGTCTTTTTCCTTGCGGCCACGCTGCCGGTAATCTACGCGATGAATAATGCGCGTGCTGCGGTGATGCCGAAACGGGTTTTGTATTTTCTGCCAGTGTTGATGATCTGGGCTGCTGGCGGATTGAGCATGCTGGCAGCGGGCGCACGCAGTCTAGTGCGGGCCGGCCTGTCACTAGTGAAATGGATGCCGAAAGGGGCAGTCCATATGAGTGCCGCGGTGGTATCATTGTGCGTATGGGTGATGGTGCTGAAAATCTATGTGGCACCAGTGGTCTCGAGTGGGGCGACAGGCGTGAGCCAATTATATTATGAACAGTGGCGTGTAACGTACCGTGAAATTGCGGCGCTGCTGACGCTGCATGCGCGGCCGGGGGAAGGTGTGTGGTGGTATCCACCTGTGAATGATGCCTGGTTATGCGAACGGTACATGTCCCCGTCTGCAGGAGTATCGATTGCTCTAAAACATGCACATGACATTACGCGTGATGCGATGCACGCCGCATTGAAACAAGTTCCCGGCCTCTGGGTGTACGGGGTTGATGTAACGCGGTTGGGGCTTCCGCCGCTCAGCTACATAACGATCAACGTAGGCAAAAACAAGCTGTTTCTGGTCCGGCGCGAGTATGCGACGGACGCAGACAAACGTGCTGCAGATGCTGAGATGCTGTGGCGCAGTATGTTGAACATATCGGCCTATCCCGAAGTAGACTGCTTAGATGATCTTGTTAAGGCATTGCAGGCACGCGGCCAGACCAACATGGCCGACAGAGCGGTTACACACTTGCATGCGTATCCACGTGCAGCATATGCAGTGGCATACGCGGTGAATTACTGGACAAACCGAGGAGAGTATGTCCGGGCGTATGAGCTGCAGAAAGCATTGGCGGACCGCCATCCGTGGGAGAGCGGCATGCAGCTAGACGCGGCACGCGGCGCGCTGCTCGCGCGAAGGCCGGCAGAGGCGTTGCGCTACGCGCGGCGTATTTGGCCTGGGTCGCCGCATATGCGCGCTAGCCGGTATGAAATCGCTGCGGAAGCATATCGTGCAGCGTCGCGCTATGGTGAAAGTGCCGCATATTACGAACGCGCCATGCGCATCCGGCGCGGCTTGCGCACGACGCCCGCCACTCATTTGGAAGCACTGAGCCAGGCCCGGCAAACATGTCTTGCACGTGCGGGGGACGATGCGGGAGTTCTCATGGCATGGCTGGACGGCTGGACCATCAGTGCGGATTTGCACCGTATGTTCGCGTTCACCAACGTACTGTCGGAGGTGATGGCTGACAAAGAGCGCATGGCGGGGTTTCACGCGCATGTGCGCCGCAGTAAACGGCCCTATCAATTCGTGCCCACTTTTGTTCAATGGTACGTGGGGGCAGACCGGACCAATGAGGTTTCGCCGGCCGTGCTTTCGCGCATACGCAGGACTGTCCATGCACGCACATGGCCTCTGTACTGTTATTTCATGGAACATGCACCCACCAACGCAGCGAAAGCAGCGCTGATTCCGCCTGAAGAGTTGCCCAAGCGCGGTTTTGATCTGTATGAATTCTGGGACAATGCGCTCATTTGGTCAGAATCATTTTACCTGCGGCACGGTGGGTTGGAGATGGCGTTGCGCTATTGGGACACTGTTAATGCAGTGCGTTCAAACATGACCGGTGTAGCGGCAATAAATCAGGCCAAGTTGGAATATCAGCATGGCCAGTACGCGGCGTGTATCACACGGGTGCGCACGGCACACCAGGCGATACGTGCGGCGGAATGGATGCGGCAACGCGCGGTAGACATGCTGGTGCGCATGACCAACGCGCATCAAGACGCGAGTTTGGTTCTTGTACAATATGAAGACCAACCATCGAAATAGTACGTATGATGGATATAGTGCGAACGTGTAGAAGGATGTGGCCTTTGGGAGTGCTCGCGGCGCTTGCAGGGGTGTACGCCTACTGGACGTGGATGGTGCTTCGCGCGCCGTATGCGCCAGTAGGGTCGGATGAATACCACTATGTTCTTGAAGCCAAATCAGCGTATGCCAATGGCACGTGGCACTCGCCCTTTACGTTATATGAGCGTGTTGCCCGTGTCGGGGATTTTGGGTTTCATGGCTTCATGTACAATGCGCTGCACGGAGCTGTAGCGCGCGTGCTGGGGTATAAGGCGGTGTGGGTTGTGTGGGTGAATGTCGCACTGTTGGCTGCAGCAGTGCTGCTGCTGTATATCAGCCGCAGCATGACGCTACCACAAGCTGCACTAGCTTCCGCGTACCTGCTGATGTGTTTTGTCGTGCCCGTGTACACGTTTACCTTCATGCAGGAAAATGTGCAGGTCTTTTTTGCCGTACTAGTCTGGCTCGTTTTGCAGCGCATGCTGGTGCAACGCCCCGGGGCTCATCTCTGGACGGGTGTGTTTTACGCAGTTATTACACTGGCCACCCTGTTTCGTCCGCAGTGGGCGTTGTGGACGGTAGCGGCCGTACCGCTGGCGCGGACACGGCGTGAAGGCATTGTGTTGAGTGTGATCGGTTTAGCCAGTCCGGTGGTTGCGTATGTGATGATGCACTGGTTCTGCGCGCCGTATCCATTGCGCAATTGGTTTTTTCAAGACGCGTTGGTGATCGCACAGCATGAGGGGCTTGCCGGACTTATTCCAGCGGCCTGGCAGCGCTTTTCATTTAATGCGTGGAATTATCTTGTCAAATACAAAATTGGGTTCGCCGATTTTTGGATCAAGTACGTATATTTGGCGGTGCTGGGGTTGCTGGTAGTGGTGGCGTGGCGGGCGCGCGTACGGATGGCCGCGGCAGCGGCGCTGACGGGGCTGACCAATCTGCTTGTGCTGTGGGGGGCGTTTGACGCGATCTACTGGACAGATCATCGAATGTTGTGCGCGAGCTTTGTTTTCATGCTCATAACCTTGGCGGTATACGGCGCGGCATGGATGCGGGTGATAGTGTGTGGCGCCTTGCTGGTAGTGCTGCCGGACACCATGCGGGTGACGCGGAGGCACATTGCGGAACGCCAGCGCATTGGCAGATTGACGGAGCAGTGGCATGAGCGCGTACGTGCATGTGAGCGTATCGCGGAAGTGATTACCAATCACAGCATGACGACCGTGCTGGTGTCGTCAAAGTTGTATCAACACTATGATGTAATCATACCGGCGCTGCCTGTGCGCAGCGCAGCAGGTTTTCCGATTCGTTACACGGTGAATTTGTTTCATCATGATGACCTGGCACGTTTTGGATTGCTGGATGTTCAGTATGTGATGGCGGCGGAACCATTAACAGATGGTGTGTATCAACTAGCCTATGCAACGCCGCATTTTTTCCTGTATCGTGTGACGGATCAAGGAACTGTGCGGAGAGAAGAAACGCCGAATGTGGTGCGGAATGGTGCGTTTGCAGACGGATTAGACCATTGGTCGCTTATGGGCAGCACGAGCGGCATTTTTGTCGTGCGCATGCGGCACGGCGCGGAGCCGCAGGCATGGCTGCGCATAGAGAACCCGCGCGCGGAGATTGTGGGCGTACGGCAAGATGTGAACGTTGTATCAGGGGCCATCTACCGGCTTAGCGCAACTGTCCGGTCATGTGCTGGTCATATGCCGGTGTTGTTTGGGGGGCGAGTGTCATTGGAACGCCGGCCGCGGCCAGCGGAACAACTTATTTGGATGACGGAATACAATCAGTGGTGGAACAAATCCATGCTGATCACGAGCGAGATGGACGGCGTGGCACAAGTGGAGGTGACCATGGGGTATGGACAAGTCGCCAGCACGGGTGAATTTGCGGATGTGCGGTTTGAGTTGGTTGGCAGAGTGGGCAGCGCAACGCCTGCTACTGTACCGTCCGCAGAGGATGGATTATGAAGCTGACACGCACGGATGCGGGGTGGTTGATAGTTATCGTGTTGACAGCATGGTGGGCTGTGTATCCTGTGCTGCTCGATCCGCGCGTATGTATTTTGGACTGTCCGAGCTTTTTCCACGCGGCGGAACGGGTGTGCTGGCACGCTCCACGCACGTACGTGTGGAAGATGCATCCCACGCGGAGCGCCTACGGGATGATGCTGTATTTGTTTCCGATATACATCATACCGAGTGTGGCACTACGGTTTTGGATACACACGGGTGTGCTGCTGGCGCTGACGCACAGCCTGATCTATCTTCTCGTTCTGCACAGTACGCAGCGCCGCTGGAGTGCGGTTGGCGCAGCAGTTTTGTCGCTGTTTCATATCTCTTTTGCTGAAAATTACTATACGATGTTCAAGGGAGAGCCCTGGATGCTGGCCGGGATCATGGTCATCACCTACATGATGTGGCGGGCACCGCAGCAGGATAGGACAGTGATGGGGGGCATCGTGTGGGGGATTGTCGCGGCAGCAGCGGCGCTGGCCGTGTACGGGATTAAGGAGACGGGGATGGCTTTTTTGCCTGTCTATCTGGCGGGCGTGTGGCTTGTGGCGCGGGGTGAAAACATGCCCATCCAGACAGTGGCACGCCGCACGTGGTGGTTGACGTGTTGCAATGTGATCTGCGGTGCAATTCTTGTGTGGAATTACATGCACCTGCCTGTTACGTATGGCACAGGCTCAAATGAAGCGTACGTGGTCACGGCAGACAACATTGTGAATGGAACATGGCGTTTGGCACGATATTTTTGGATGACCAGTCCCTATGTCTATGGGGCAGGTGTGTTAACGCTGCTTACGATATGGCGTTATTGGCGTTATTCAGACGATGCCGCATTGCGCCGGCGCAGCGCCTGGCTGCTGTATTGTGCGTTGTTGTGCTGTAGTCTGAATGCAATTCTTATTCCATGGACGGCCATCAGCCCCCGCTACTACTTGCCAGGAGCCGCGGTTAGCATGGTGTGGGCGGTGGCAGCAATTGAGGGAGCATGGTATGCATACCGGTGTGCGTATGCGTTGCAACGTTATCTAGTCATGGCACTGGCCGGAGTGACAGGCATGCTTGGCGTTGTTCATGCGGGCTATGCCTGCATGGTCAATCATCTGTCTGAGGGGCGCGTACAGCAGCGGTTTGATGCTGCGTTTGATGAGATGCTCAGATATGCCGCACAGCACACATCACCGAGCGGGACGGTTGCATTCATACAGGATCCGCGGCAACGCGAGGCAATAGATGGCATTCCGATCCTGTTGAGGATATTATACAAACGGCCAGACATTGTGTGTGTGTTTCCGACGCAGAATATGGTAGGAGCTGATGCAGAGTTTATATGTGTGCCATACCGGATAGGGCCGTTAAACTATTTCCGGCTGCCGGCGAGTGAACATGAAGGCTGGTGTTTCATCCAGCAGGCGGAAACGAACCGCGCGTTGAGTGAAGTGCAGCGCATATGTTACACCACTGAGATATGGTATGCCACAACGAGATTTGGCGAGCCACAGTATCGTAGTTCATGGGGGATACCAGCATGGTGGAAGCTGCAGCGTGGTACGTATGAATTCGGCTGGCGCGTGTATATTCCAACACTGGCAACCACGAACAGGAGCACCGCCGCGCGTGAAATGCTGCGCAAGGAGAGGAATCTATTGCACAATGGAATGTTTGATGAAGGATTGCGGTCATGGCTGTACTGGGGAGCGGCGGCGGTGCACACCAGCCGTGTGGCAGTAATAGCCATGGGGCAGGCCGCGCCTGTGCGGAACAGCGTGCGCATATCCACGGAGGCCGGCCAGCTTTCGGGTGTGTCGCAAACGATTGCGTTGCGATCCGGCACAACATACCGCTTGTCGGCCATGGTGCGATCGTTGGCGACGAATGCGGCATCGGTTGGATTTGGGGCGCGTGTGGCGGTGTTTCTTCCGCCGCAGCCCGAAGGACAATTGGTGTGGATGAGCGAGTACAACAATTGGTGGCGGCGTGAACTCACGTTCACCAACATGGTTGATGGGACTGCAACGGTGTACGCACATATGGGGTTTGGCGGCTTCGGCAGCACGGGTGACTTTGCTGACATTCGCCTGGAACGCGAGGAGTAGCGATGTATTTTGACAACAACTGGGCGGTGATTGTCCCCATGGCAAACGAAGAGCAGGAATTTGCGCCGTTTGTCGCGGCGCTGACCAGTGTGTTGGACCGGCTGGCCAGCGGCACGGTGTATTTCGTGGTGGACACTGTGTCAACGGATGCAACCCTTGAGTTAAGCCGCACATTGTCCAGCCGGGACAAACGGTTTGTCACCGTATGGGCGCCCGAGAACCGCAATGTGGTAGATGCATACATGCGGGGGTATCGGGCCGCCTACGATGCGGGGCATGAGCTGATTATAGAAATGGACGCCGGCCTTTCTCATGATCCGCGTGCCCTGCCCATGTTCCTGCGTGTGCTGAATGAAGGCAATGAATGCGCTTTTGGCAGCCGGTACATCAACGGCGGATCCATGGCAGATTCACCCCTGCAACGGCGCATCTTGTCAAAGGGGGGCAGCGTGCTCGCCAATCTGTTGCTCGGTACGCGCTTAAAAGACATGACCTCGGGGTATCAAGGGTTTCACCGCCACATTGTTGGCGCACTTTTATCATATCCGCTGCGCTCTACGGCGCATTTTTACCAGACCGAAGTGCGTTATCTGTTGCGCCACACGCGCAGTATGGAGGTGCCAATTCACTACAAGGCGCCGTCACCGCGCGTATCGCGCGGTGCGCTGCGTAATGCCATGGCCGTGCTGCTGTACTATTTCATACGCCGAGTGACAGGACATGCCCCTGTTCTACCATGAAGACGAAGCCTTTTGACGCCTTGGTTATTACGTCCATCGCCCCTCCGACAGGTGTATTACAACATTATGCCCAGGAGTGCCAGCGGCGCGGGATTCATTTCATTGTTGTGGGCGACACCAAATCACCGGCTGATTTTCATTTGGATGGGTGTGACTTTTACAGCATCACACGGCAAAAGTCGCTTCCCTTTCGCCTGGCGCAGTGGTTGCCCGAAAAACACTATGCACGCAAGAATCTCGGGTATCTGATTGCGTGGCAGCACGGGGCGCGTGTTGTGGCAGAAACAGATGATGACAACATCCCATTGGAAAGTTTTTGGCGGCCTGCCATGCGGGCGGCAGAAGCGGCAGTGGCTGAGAACACGGGCTGGGTGAATGTATTTCGTCAGTTTACAGACGCACACATTTGGCCGCGGGGTTTTCCGCTGGAGATGGTCAACCAACCTGTCGTCGCGCGCACAGCGTTGCCCGTACGTATGGTGACATGTATGATCCAGCAGGGGCTGGCAAACCAGAATCCGGATGTTGATGCAGTGTACCGCATGACGCAGCCGTTGCCAGTTGATTTTGATGATGACGCACCCGTTGCGATTGGGCGCGGGGCGTGGTGCCCCTTTAACACGCAAAATACATTGTGGCAGCGTGACGCCGCGTTGTTGATGTATCTGCCTTCATGGTGCAGTTTTCGCATGACGGACATTTGGCGCAGCTTTGTGGCGCAGCGTCTGGGCTGGGAGTGTGGCTGGCACGTGCTCTTCACAGCAGCAACGGTGCGGCAGGAGCGCAATGAACACAATTTGATGCGTGATTTTGCCGAGGAAATCCCAGGCTATCTCAACAATCTGCGCCTATGCGCGGCATTGGAACGGTTGCCGCTCTCTCCGAATGATGGGGACATGGCGAACAATCTGCGGTCCTGTTATCAAACGTTGGTTAGCATGCGTCTTATAGATCAAAGGGAACTGGCGCTTGTGGATGCGTGGCAGGAAGACATCAGCGATGTTCTGTGTGGCGTAAAAGGTTATTGGTAAACTATGAAAGCAGTTATTTTAGCGGGCGGGCTGGGGACGCGGCTGCGGCCGTTTACGGAAGCAATCCCCAAACCACTCTTGCCGATCGGCGAGAAAGCGGTCTTGGAGATTCAAATTGAACGCCTGCGTCAGCACGGCGTGTCGGACGTGTATCTCGCCACCAACTATAAATCGGACTATATCGAGAGCTTCTTTGGCGACGGCTCGCGCTACGGTGTGCGGCTGCACGTCAGCAAGGAAGACCAGCCGCTGGGCACGGCCGGCCCGGTCAAGCTGCTCGAACGTGAACTGACCGAGCCGTTTTTTGTGATGAACGGTGATATTCTTAGCCTGGTGAACTTTTCGGATTTGATGGAGTTTGCCCTTGGCTGCGAGGCGTTGCTGACGATCAGCGTTAAGAAAGAAGTCACGCCCTTTGCGTTCGGCAATATCTTTTTCGAAGGCGACTATGTCACAGATATTCAGGAGAAACCGGATATTGTCATGTATATCCTGGCCGGCATTTATGTGATGAAGCCGGGGATTTTTGATTTGATTCCGGGCAATACGTATTACGGCATGGATACGCTGATCAAGGACATGCTGAAACGTAAACTGCCGATCGCGAAATATGACCTGCAGGAGTATTGGCTGGATATCGGGCGGCTGAGTGACTATGAAAAAGCGCAGGATGCGTATCACACGCACTTCAAACGGGGATGAATGCGGATGGAAGCGCAGAGAATGGAACTGGGATGAACACAGATGAACACGGATAGAAACAGAGCAGCAGACTGTACGGTGCAGCCAAGAGCAATGCGGCCATCTGTGTGTATCTGTGTATATCTGCGGTTGTAACCACAGATGAACGCAGATGAACACAGATAGAAAGATAAATGTGAAAGAAAAGAACCTGCGCTTGCATCATCGTTACAACACGGATGGATCGTTAACCAAACCACACGATGAACATGAGGCTGCACCCTGAGTTGGAAGAACTGAACAGCATTGCGGAGAAGGTGATTGGCTGTGCGTATGCAGTCAGTAATGCGTTGGGGTGCGGGTTTGTGGAGAAGGTGTACGAGAACGCCATGGCGCATGAGCTGCACAAGGCGGGAATGAACGTGCAGCAACAACATTCGATTGCGGTGTACTATGATGGGGTGGCTGTGGGCGAGTTTGTGGCGGACTTGTTGGTGGAAGAAACGGTGATTGTTGAACTCAAAGCGGTAAAGGAATTTGACGACATTCACATGGCGCAGTGCATGAATTACTCGAAAGCCACAGGGTTACCGATGTGTCTTTTGATTAACTTCGGAAAACCACGGGTCGAAGTCAAACGAATTATTAACCACGGATGAACACAGATACACACTGATGGAAATCATGGTTCAAGAGATGGTAGACCCAATCAAAGCTCGGCCACAGGTGCAATTGCTGAGTACTATTGGTCGAAAGAAGTGTGACAAGCTAACGACATGTTTTCTGATCATCCGTGTTCATCTGTGTTCATCTGTGGTTAGTTTGGTGGCAATATGAAGAGAATCCTAGTTACCGGTGCGGGCGGGTTTATTGGATCGCATGTGGCCGAGCTTTTGGTGCAGGAAGGCTTTGCGGTGCGCGCGTTTGTGCACTATAACGCCCGCGGCACATGGGGCTGGCTGGAAGAATCGCCGTGTAAGAGTGCGTTGGAGGTGGTCAGCGGAGATGTGCGTGATTTTGATGCCGTACAGCGCGCCCTGCGCGGCTGCGACGCGGTGTTCCACCTTGCGGCGCTGATCGGTATTCCGTATTCGTACGTCTCGCCGCTGGCGTATGTGCGAACGAACATCGAGGGTACCTACAACGTACTGGAAGCAGCGCGGATATTGGGGACCGGCCAGGTGCTGGTGACTTCGACGAGTGAAACGTATGGCACGGCGCAGTACGTGCCGATTGATGAACAGCATCCCGCCGTCGGCCAGTCGCCGTATTCGGCCACAAAAATTGCTGCGGATCAACTGGCCGTGAGTTATTACCGCTCCTTTAATCTGCCGGTAAAAATTGTGCGGCCGTTCAACACGTATGGCCCGCGCCAGTCGGCACGCGCAGTGATACCGACCATTATCACACAGATTCTGTCGGGGATGCGCGCGCTGCACCTGGGTAATCTTGCGCCGACACGCGACTTGACCTTTGTGAAAGACACGGCGCGCGGTTTTCTGGAGATCTACAAAGCAGAAGGGCTGGCCGGCGAAGCAACCAATATTGGCATGAACAGTGAAATCAGCATTGGCGAGCTGGCTCGCACGATTGCGGGGTTGATGAATGTTGAAATCAGCATTGACACGGAGGAACAGCGGGTGCGGCCGGCGATGAGCGAAGTTGAGCGGTTGTGGTGCAATAATGCTAAAATATGTACACGGACAAACTGGCGGCCAGCCTATACGCTGGAGCAGGGGCTGATGGAGACGATCGCGTGGTTGCGGCAGCATGTGGAGCTGTACAAGCCGGGCCAGTACACGGTGTAGGATGAGTTACACGATTCCATTGTTTGATTTGAATTTTGACGCGGCGGAGGAGCAGGCGGCGCTGGAGGTGCTGCGCTCGCGCTGGATTTCGACGGGGCCGAAGACGGCGGAATTCGAGCGCATGTTTGCGGAGATGCTGGGCGTGCCGCATGCGGTGGCGGTGGCCAACTGCACGTGCGCGCTGCATTTGGCGCTGTTGCTGGTGGGTGTTGGGCCGGGCGATGAAGTGATCGTGCCGTCGCTTACGTTTGTGGCCACGGTCAATGCCATCCGGTATGTGGGCGCGAGGCCGGTGTTTTGTGATATTATCAGTGCGGAAGACCTGACAGTTGATCCGGCCATGATGCGCCAGCTTGTCACGCCGCGCACGAAGGCCATTATGGTAATGCATTATGCCGGTTTCCCGTGCCGCATGGGGGAGATCATGGCGCTGGCGCAGGAACACAATCTGGCGGTGGTGGAAGATGCGTGTCATGGACCGTTGTCCGAGTATAACGGGAAGAAGCTGGGGACGATTGGCGCGGTGGGATGTTTCAGTTTCTTTTCGAACAAGAACATCAGCACGGGCGAAGGCGGCATGCTGGTGACAGGGGATGCGGGGTATGCGGCGCGGGCGCGGCTGTTGCGCTCGCACGGCATGACAACGTTGTCATACGAACGCGCGAAAGGCCATGCGACATCGTATGATGTAGTCGAGCCGGGGTATAATTACCGCATGGATGACATACGTGCGGCAATTGGCATTGCGCAATTAGGCAAGTTGAGAAGGGACATAGCGCGGCGGGCAGAGGTGCGGCGCTGGTATGAAGAGGCGCTGGGTGGGGTTGATGAGGTCATCGTGCCGTTTGCCGGGCGGGGTGGCGTAGTGTCGAACTACATTTTTCCGATTGTGCTGCGTGAGAGCACGGCGGCGCAGCGCGATGCGGTGCGCGAGCGGCTGCATGCGGCGGGGATACAAACCAGCGTGCATTATCCGGCCGTGCACCGGTTTTCGAGCTACCGGCAGTATGGCGCGGCGCTGCCCATGACGGAGCGTGTTGCGGACACGCTGATCACGTTGCCGATGTATGCTGGGCTTAATTGTGACGACGTACGGTACGTCGCACGTATGATTAGGGAAGAAATGGCGTGAAAAAAGAAGTTATTCTTGTCGGTGCGTTCCACGAGATTATTGAGCTGTGCGAGTTGCGCGGCTTCAAAGTTATCGGTATTTTTGACCCTAATGTGAGCGGGACTTATCACGGGTATCCTATTCTAGGAAATGATGAGGATGCTGATCGGTTAGTGAAGGAGTTCATAAAAGTGCCGGTGATAATAGTGCCGGATGATCCGGCAACACGCCGGAGGCTGTCACGCTATTATTGCGGGATAGGGTATCAGATCGCAACGCTTATCTCGCCGTACGCGCGTTGGGCGGCCTCGGCATCACTTGGGGAAGGAGTGGTAGTGCAAAGCGGCTGTAATGTTTCGTCGTGCGTGCGGCTGGGCTCGCTTGTGCGGCTCAACACAAATGCCAACATCATGCACGATTGCGAGGTGGGAGATTACAGTACGGTGGCGCCCAATGCGGTGTTGCTTGGGCACGTGCACGTCGGGGTTGCGTGCTATATTGGCGCCAACGCAACGATACTGCCGCATTGCAAAATCGGTGATTGCGCGACCGTCGGTGCGGGTGCAGTGGTTACCAAAGACGTGCAGGCAGGCACCATAGTAGTTGGCAATCCAGCGCGCATCTTTGAGCGTCATGACTAGACTATCTATTGTTATCCCTGTGCGGAACGAAGAGGAGAATCTGGCTGAGTTGTGCTCGCGGCTCAGCGCGGCGCTGGAGAAGATGGGCTGCGCGTTTGAGGTGATTTGTGTCACAGATGTGAACACTGACAACACAGTTGGCGTGTTGCGCGCATTGCATCAGGCGGACCGGCGCATCAAAATGATCAAGCTTTCAAATGCGTTTGGGCATCATGCGGCGGTGTATGCCGGCTTGGCGCATGCGGCGGGCGACGCAGTAGTCATCATGGATGGAGATTTGCAGGATCAGCCGGAAGACATAGCGAAGCTGTACGAGAAAATGCAGGAAGGGTATGACATTGTGTATGGGTACAAAGAACGCAAGAATGAGACATGGCTGCGCAATTTCTTTTCGCGGGCATTTGTGGGGGTGTTGCGGTGGCTTTCGGACTACCGGATGGATTTCAACACGTGCATGTTCCGGATAATCAGCCGGCGCGTGGTGGATGCGGTGCTGCAATTCAAGGAGCGCGAGCCGAGCCTGACGTTCATCATGGGGCTGATAGGGTTCCCAACGGCGCGGGTGCTGGTAACATCCGGGGTGCGGGCGCACGGGCGGACGAATTACGGATTTGTGCGGCAAATCAATTTGGCTATCAGCAGTGTGGTATCGTTTTCGACCAAGCCGCTGCGGCTGATCTCGTTCTTTGGGTTATTTTTGTCGGGGCTGAGTTTGATATATTTTGTAATTGTGCTGGTGCAGTGGAGTGTGTTTGGAATACCGGTGGCCGGCTGGGCGACGATCATAGCGATGCTGGCGTTGCTAGGCGGGATGCTGTTATTTGCGCAGGGAGTTGCCGGCGAATACATTGCGCGGATTTTCATGGAGACGAAACGGCGGCCATTGTATATTGTTGAAGAACAGCTTGGGATGAGCGATTTTAGTAAGCCGAGGTAGCAGTGGATAAATGGTTTATTCAGCAGGGGCTGGAGCGAGCGCACGGGGCAAGGGAGCTGTTTACGATTTGCGGGAACGGGAAGCAGGTGCGGGATGTGTTGTTTGCGACGGATTTGGTGCGGTGTTATTATGCGGCGGTAGAACACATAGAGGAGGCGCGCGGAGAGGCGTTCAACATAGGCGGAGGAGCAGAGAACAGTCTGTCGTTGTTGGAGTTGTTTGGGTTTGTGGAGAAGGAGCTAGGGGTGCGGATGGAGTACCGGCAGCTGCCGCCGCGGGCGAGCGACCAGAAAGTGTTTATTGCGAATAATGGAAAAGCTGAGCGGATATTTGGATGGCGGCCGGTGCTGGATAAGGAAACGGGGGTGCGTAACATGATACGATGGATGAGCGGGAATGCATGAGCGAGTGGCTGTAAGTGTGGTGATGCCGGCGTATCACGAAGAAGAAAACCTGCGGATTCTATTGCCACGGGTGCGGGGAGTGCTGGAGCGGTTGGGAGAGGCGTATGAGATCGTGGTGGTTGATACGGAGCGAGCGCGGGACAACACGCGTGATGTGTGTGCGGAATGGGGAGCGAAGTATGTGAACCGGCAGGGCGGGGATGCGTTTGGGGCGGCGGTGCGGACAGGCATAGCAGTGGCGGCAGGGGAATGGGTGCTATTCATGGACGCGGATGGATCGCACACGCCGGAGTTCATCCCACAGTTATGGGCGCGGCGCGAGGCAAGCGACGTGGTGATCGCATCGCGGTATGTGGCGGGCGGGTATACGGAGAATTCGCGTGTGCTGGTGGTGATGAGCCATATAGTAAATGTTGTGTACCGGGTGGTGTTGGGGTTGAGATGCAAGGATGTATCGAACAGTTTCAAACTATATCGCGCGGCGTTGCTGAAGCCGTTGCGGTTGACGTGCGACAACTTTGACATCATCGAGGAGATGTTGTACAAACTGCACCGAGAGCACAAGGATTTGCGGATTACGGAGGTGCCGTTTTCGTTTAAGAAGCGGCTGCATGGGAAGACGAAACGGAACTTGGTTGCGTTTATGGTGTCGTATTTGTTTACGTTGCTGCGGCTGCGGTTTGGGAAGTAGGAG
>Ga0308414_1000277_pt1 | contig 32308 bp, 43 predicted proteins | sample HotsprSampleOS50_FD_205667 | JGI IMG/M metagenome (GOLD analysis project Ga0308414, IMG submission 205667) | Hot spring phototrophic mat microbial communities from Octopus Spring, Yellowstone National Park, Wyoming, United States - 20090730_OS50 ...
CCCGCGACAACAAAATCAGCCACCTCATCACCCCCAGCGACAGCCCCGACGAAATCTCGGTGGCACTGTTCCAGGACCGCGACAAGCTCTTTCCCTACGGCGCGCCGGGCTTTGTTTCCCTGCCGGAGGCAACATTCTATGTCGGCGGCTTCGTCGTCTGCCCGGAAGGGGCCAACTGTCGTCCCGAAATCAGGTAGCCGGTGGGAGCATCCACCAGCCCGTCTCTCCGCCGTCAAATCCAGGAGGGCGGCAGAAACCACAGATGTGGTTTCCCAACATGGCAGTGAAGCGCCCGCGCAATGAGATTGCCCCAGGGCATCGAAAGCCAGAATGTCAGACGTGGCAACGGCAACATGTCTCAGTGACCTCCATTCTTCCCATGGTGAGCCTTGGCAATGTGGGCCAAGCGGGTTTCCAGGCTCGGCAGCGGGTGAAACACCTGCTGCTTGCGGCCGGTGATGTCCGGCTGGGCGCGATTGATTTCCGCCAGTGTGATCAGGGTGTCGCGCAGCACCCGTGGATCGCCGCCCTGGGTCAGGTAAAACCGGTCCGCCGCCAGAACGCTGCGCCGCCCAAGGGCCGGCAGGACAAACAGGCCGGCAAAGTTCCACCATGTCATGCCAACGGCAAGTGTCAGCAGGTCAGCCAGTCCGCCATTCAGCCCGAAGCCGGTCAGTGTAGCCGTCACAACAATCCCAGTGGCAAGCCACAGGCTGGATATAAGGACGCCCAGTGTACGGTGGCCCGTCTGGAGATGCCCCACCTCACGCACGAGCAGGCAGGCAACCTGCTCTGGGCGCAGCTTGTCGAGCGTCGTCTGGCTCACCCACAACTGTGTTGTCGGCCCCCAGCCGACCAGACCACCGTTGACGGCTTCATCTGCATCACCGGTGAAGACCACCAGTTTGGGCAGCTTTGAACGCAGCCTGGGCGGCACTGCGTCAAGAACATGTGGTGCGTCAAAAGGCTTCCGGTGTACCACCGGGGGCAGCAGAAACGGTTGCAGCAGAGCCAGTAACAGGGAAACACCGGCCACCAACCCGGCCGCCGCCAGCCACCACCAGCCGGGCAGCCACTGATGCAACTGCCACAGGACAGTCAAGCCAAACACGAACATGATGCCCTGGCCGGTCACACCGGTCAGGTAAGCCATCAGCCAGTGACGCAACGTGCGCTGCGTCATGGCAAAACTGCGTTCTGCTGCCCAGCCGGTCAAAAGCTCCAGCGGTGCGTTGACGGCGGCGTACAGGGCATAAAAGGCCGCCAACCCTAGCACAATCCTCCCGACCGAAGGCTGGGCTTCGATGCCCAGTCCACGGGACAGGGCCACGTTTCCCCCGGCCAGGATAAACACCGTGAAAAACATCAGATTCCAGCCAATTGCGCCAATTCCGCTCCAGAGACGAAAGTCCTGGTAGGCGCGGCCTGCTGTCAGCAAAGCGGTTTGATTCGTCATACGTCGTGGTGTTGCGAGGGGCAACCGGAGTAGCGCCCGGAGGGAGTCCGTGATGGTGATGCGCCAGTGAGCGGGACGCAACCCGTCTTTCCCGTCCGGTTTCCTGTCCGGCAACCCGGCTGTCCGCGCCGGGCGTGGGCAGGAGAGATGACAGATTTTTTCCGTTGCATCCCGGCGTTGTTCGGCCTAATGTTCTGAATGACGGTTCATTCAGTGCATCAATCCGGTGCACTTCCTTTGTCCCATCAAACGCTGTCCCCTCTTCTGGAAAGGCAACCCGACCTATGGCGCGACTCGTGGCCAGCCGTACCGCCGACAAGCCTCCGGCCCCCGCCGCGCGGGGCGAAAACGGCAAGCATGACACGATTTTACGCGCGGCCGTTACGGTCTTTGCACGCAATGGCTATTTCAACTCGAAAGTGTCAGACGTGGCACGGGAAGCTGGCGTGGCGGACGGGACGGTCTATCTGTACTTCAAAAACAAGGACGACCTGCTGTTTTCCATCATCACGGAAATGCTGGATTCGTTCATCGTCCACGTCCGAACGGCGATTGCGCCCCTGAGCAGCCCGCTGGCCCAACTGCGCGAAATTGCGCGTCTGCACCTCGAAATGCTTGGCCGTGACCGCGACCTCGCCGTGGTGTTTGAAGTTGAAATCCGGCACTCGACGAAGTTCATGGAGGAGTTTTCGACCAAAAAACTGAGCGAATACCTTGACCTCATCCAGCAGGTCATTGAAGCCGGTCAGCGGGCTGGCGAGTTTCGTTCTGACATCAACCCGCGCATTGCCACCAAGGTCTTTTTCGGTGCGCTCGACGAAATGGTGACGAACTGGATTCTGAGTCGTCGCGGCAAGCCCCTGGCGTCAGCCGTCGAGCCGGTTCTGGACATTCTGCTGCATGGTTTTGTGCCCCATCCGGCGTCCGTCGCCGCATCACCGAACAAGGAGTAGCCCATGGCTTACGGAACGTCCCCTGCCGTTGCCAAAGTCCCGACGACACTGTGTGAAGCCTACGCCGCGGCCATCCGCAACCATGCCAAAGACGACGCCTTTGCCTACAAACACGCCGGGCAGTGGGTCAAGGTCTCGCACGCGGCCTTTGCCGAGCGCGTCCGCAAGGCGCGTACCGGTTTCCTGGCGCTGGGCATTCAACGTGGCGACCGGGTGGGGCTGCTTTCGGAAAACCGTCTCGAATGGACGATTACTGACGTGGCGTTGCTAAGCTGTGGCGCGGTGGATGTGCCAATCTATGCCACCTCGACCGGCAGCCAGATTGCCTACATCATCAACGATGCTGGCGCTGAAGCCTTGGTGCTGTCGAACCAGAAACAGTTCGACAAGGTGGCGGCCGCCATCGGCGAGATGCCCCAACTGAAGTTCATCGTGACGTTTGACCCGGTCAACGTCACCACACCGCTGCCGTCGCGGGTCAAAGTCCTCACCTTTGAAGAACTGGCACAGCTTGGCGACCGTGGCAGCGCCGGCGACTTCCTCGATGAAATGGTCCGCGCGGCCAGCCCCGAAGACCTTGCCACGCTCATCTACACCTCTGGAACGACGGGCGACCCCAAGGGCGTCATGCTTACCCATGACAACCTGACGTTCAACCTTGTCGCCAACGTCGAGCGGTTGACTGACCTTGGGCCTGAAGATACCGCCCTGTCTTATCTGCCGCTTTCCCACGTCTATGAGCGGACGGTCATGAACGTCTTTGTGTATTCGGGCGTCTCGGTGTACTTCGCCGAAAGCGTGGACACCGTGGCCCAGAACCTGATGGAAGTGCAGCCGACGGTCATGACCAGTGTCCCCCGTATCTTTGAGAAAATTCTGGCCAAAATTGAAGAGGAAGGACGCAAGGCCGGCGGACTGAAAACCAAACTGTTTACCTGGGCTATGGAAACCGGCCGGGAATACTCACGAGCGTTGTACCGGGGCAATGTCCCACCGATGCTCTCGCTCCAGTATGACATTGCCTACGCCCTGGTTCTTTCCAGAATCAAAAATAAAATTGCCCCACGCATCAAGTTTTTTTCTTCCGGGGGTGCAGCCTTGGCTGAAGATGTTCTGCATGCCTTCTCCGGCATGGGACTCACCATCCTGCAGGGCTATGGGCTGACAGAGACATCACCGGTCATTACCTCCAACACGAAACATGAAAACCGGCCTGGCACTGTCGGCAAACCCCTCCGGGGCGTGGAGATCAAAATCGCCCCGGACGGTGAGATTCTTACCCGCGGCCGGCACGTCATGCGTGGCTACTACAACAAGCCGGACAAAACCGCTGAAGTGCTCACCCCGGATGGCTGGTTTCATACGGGTGACATTGGCGAAATTGATGCTGACGGCTTCCTGCGCATTACCGACCGCAAGAAAGACCTGTTCAAAACTTCGGGTGGCAAATACATTGCCCCACAGCCAATTGAAAATGCCTTGGTGACATCGCCTCACATCACCCAGGCTGTAGTCGTTGGGAATGGACGCAAGTTTCCTGGAGCACTGATTGTGCCAACACCTTCCAGCATCCAAAATCTGGCCCGTGAGCTGGGACTCACAAATGCCAGTTATGCTGAACTCCTCAAACATCCCAAGGTTCTCGATTTTTACCGTCAGGAAGTGGCGCGTCTGACGCCACATCTTGCCCAGTGGGAGAAAATCAAAAACATTGCCCTGCTTGAAAATGAGCTGACCATTGAAAGCGGTGAGTTGACACCAACGCTCAAAGTCAAACGACGTGTCGTGGATGAAAAATACAAAGCTGAAATTGATGCCATCTACGATGAAAGAAACCTGGCTTCGGCCAACTAAAGCCGGTGAGTACCAGGCTGGCCTGGGCCGTGGCGATGACATTTTGATGACAAAGGACGTGTGACTATGGCTCGTACTATGGAAAAGGCAGCCGTACTCGGCGCTGGCGTGATGGGCGCACAGATTGCCGCGCACCTGGCCAATGCCGGTATCCCCGTGGTTTTGCTGGACATCGTTCCGCCGGACACCCCGGCGGAAGCAGATGCCACAACGCGCAGCCGCCTTGCGCTCTCGGCGCTCGAAAAGCTGCACAAGATGAAACCGGCGCCCTTTTTCCTGGCCAGCCATGCGGCCCGAATCCGGGCCGGCAACTTTGAAGACCATCTGGAATGGCTCCGGGATGCCGACTGGATCATTGAGGCCGTTACCGAAAACCTCGCCATCAAACGGGCGCTCTACGAAAAGATCGAGCCGTTCCGCAAGCCCGGCAGCCTCATCACTTCCAACACGTCCGGGATTCCTATTGCCTCGCTGGCCGAAGGACGTTCGGAAGATTTCCGGCGGAACTTTCTGGGTACGCACTTCTTCAACCCGCCGCGCTACATGTATCTCGTCGAGCTGATCCGCACGCCCGACACCGACCCCGAAGCGTCCTGCTTTGCGTCCAAGCTCTGCGATGAACTGCTCGGCAAAGGCATTGTCTATGCCAACGACCGCCCCAACTTCATTGCCAACCGCATCGGGATTTACGGCTTCATGCGGACGATTCAGGTCATGACGGAAATGGGACTTTCCATTACCGAAGTGGACAAAATGACCGGTCCTGCCATCGGGCGTCCAAACAGCGCCACGTTTCGTACCGGCGATCTGTCTGGTCTCGACACCACGGTGGCTGTAGCCCAGACCGTCTATGAAAGCATCCCGGAAGACGAGTGCCGGGCGCTGTTCGTTCCGCCTGACTTCATTCGCCAGATGGTTGAGCGGCGCTGGGTTGGCGACAAAGCTGGACAGGGCTTTTACAAGCGGGTGCAAACCGAAGCCGGGCGTGAGATTTATGAGCTGGATTACCGTGCGATGGAGTACCGCCCCCAGCCGAAGGTCAACTTCCCTTCCCTGGAAGAGGCCAAACGCATCAGCGATCCCCGTGAACGGCTGCGGTTTCTCATCAACGGTAAAGATACGGTCGGGCAGTTCCTGTGGTCGGTTATCGGAGACGCTCTGGTGTACACAGCCAATCGAATCCCCGAAATCACTGACGATCTCGTGCAGGTGGATCGCGCGATGAAGTGGGGTTACAACTGGGAGCTGGGACCCTTCGAGACATGGGATGCCCTGGGTGTCGTGGAAACGGTCAAGCGCCTCGAAGCGGATGGCAAGCCGATTCCCTCTTTGGTCACAGACCTCCTGGCTACCGGCAAGACCAGCTTTTACGACACGCGCGAGACCCAAACGGTCGTTTTTGTCCCGGCCAAAAAGACCCACGAATCGGTTGGCGACCGGGTGGGTGTGATTCTGCTCAAGTCGGTCAAGGAACGGACCGGTGTCATCAGGAAGAATGCTGGCGCTTCACTCATTGATCTGGGTGACGGTGTGGCCTGTCTTGAGTTTCACACCAAGATGAATGCGCTTGGCACCGACACCATCCAGATGATCCAGTTCGCCATCAAGGAAGTGGCGCAGAACTTCGTCGGACTGGTTGTCGGCAACCAAGGCGAGAACTTCAGCGCCGGCGCCAATTTGATGATGATGCTGATGGGTGCTCAGGAAGGCGAATGGGATGAACTCAACCATGCCATTCGGACGTTTCAGAACACCGTCATGTCCCTGCGCTACTCGCCCAAGCCAACCGTGGTGGCCCCGTTTGGGCTGACGCTGGGCGGCGGCTGCGAAATGACCCTGCATGGCGATCGGGTCCGGGCGGCCGCGGAAAGCTACATCGGACTGGTTGAAGTCGGCGTGGGCCTTCTGCCGGCCGGCGGCGGCACGAAGGAAATGCTGGTGCGCTGCGCCGACCGCGCCCGTGGGACGGAAGCCGACCTCATGGTGTTCGTCAAAGAAGCCTTCCAGAACATCATGCTGGCGAAAACCTCGACCAGCGCCGAAGAAGCCCGCGAACTGGGTTATCTGCGGCCGACCGACGGCATCACCATGAACCGTGACCGCCTCATTGCCGATGCCAAGCAAACCGTTCTGGCGCTGGCGCTCGAAGGCTACCGGCAACCGGCGATGCGTACGGACATTCCCGCGCTGGGTGAGTCAGGGCTGGCGGTGCTCAAGCTTGGCTTGCACCAGATGCTCCGTGCTGGCTATGCCACCGAACACGACGTGGTCATCGGAACCAAAGTCGCCAAAGTGCTGACCGGTGGTGATTTGAATCACCCCAGCACGGTTTCGGAGCAGGACCTGCTCGACCTGGAGCGGGAAGGATTCCTGAGCCTGCTGGGTGAACGCAAAACCCAGGAACGCATCCAGCACACGCTCAAAACCGGTAAGCCACTGCGCAACTAGGCCGTGGCCCGGAAACACCTGTTTACCCTGTGGAGGACGTATGGCCCGCACGCCTGAAGAAATCGTCAAGCGTTACAAGGAAGCCAACATCTGGCTGCGCCACTGGAAACAACAAATTGGACTCGCCAAAGACGCCGAGCAGCGGGAGATGTTCACGCAGTATTACGAAGAGCGCGTTCAGGAAATTGCGGCGCTCGAAGAACCCTACCGTGCGGCGTTGAAAATACTCAACCAGCAGGAAAGCTGAATTCCAGGCCGCAGGTTTTTTCCGAGGTGGTACTTATGAAGGAAGCCGTCATTGTTTCTGCCGTCCGCACGGCGGTCGGTAAAGCCAAAAAAGGCGCTCTGGCGCACGTTCGTCCCGATGATTTTGGCGCGGTTGCCATTCGCGCGGCAGTTGAGCGGGCGTCTCCGCTCGACCCGGCTGCCATTGACGACGTCATCTTTGGTTGCGCCATGCCGGAAGCTGAACAGGGCATGAACGTGGCCCGAATTGCGGCTCTGCGCGCCGGCCTGCCGGTTTCGGTCAGTGCAGTGACGGTTAACCGCTTTTGTGCTTCTGGTTTGCAGACAATTGCCTTTGCTGCCGACCGCATTCGGGCCGGCGGAGCTGAGGTCATCGTCGCCGGTGGCACGGAGAGCATGTCGCTGATTCCGATGACCGGCAACAAGCTGTCTCCGAACCCGACCCTGGTGGAGACCTACCCCGATGTGTATTTGAGCATGGGGCTGACGGCCGAAATGGTGGCCCGCAAGTACGACATCTCCCGTGAAGATGCCGATGCGTTTTCATACCGCAGCCACCAGCGTGCCATTGCTGCCCAGCAGGCCGGGAAGTTTCAGCCGGAAATTGCCCCGGTGACGGTTATCCGCAAGGACCGTGATGCCCGTGGAAAGACCATCACGACCGAGCGGGTGTTCGACGTGGATGAAGGCCCCCGCCCAGACACGACGCTTGAAGCTCTGGCCAAGCTCAAACCGGCCTTTCACGCTACTGGCCAGGTGACAGCCGGCAATGCTTCGCAAACCAGCGATGGCGCGGCAGCCGTGGTGGTGATGTCGGAGACGAAAGCTCAGGAACTGGGTCTCAAACCCCTTGCCCGCTTCGTGGCGTTTGCCACGGGTGGGGTTGCCCCTGAAATCATGGGCATCGGCCCTGTGGAAGCCATCCCCAAAGTCCTCAAGCAGGCTGGACTAACCCTTGATGCCATCAAGCTCATTGAACTCAACGAAGCCTTCGCCGCGCAATCGCTGGCGGTGATGAAAGTGCTGGAACTTGACCCGGAACGGGTCAACATCAACGGTGGGGCCATTGCTCTGGGACATCCACTTGGCTGTACCGGTGCCAAGCTGACAACTTCGCTCATCTACGAACTGCGTCGCCAGGGTGGTGGCTATGGAATGGTCACGATGTGCGTTGGCGGCGGTATGGGTGCCGCCGGCATCTTTGAGGTTTTTGCCGAAACGGCGTAAGTCCACAGGAATGTCAGAGGAGTTGCCATGATGATGCGTCGTACCTGGTGCTGGGTTCTGTTGGTAGCCCTGTGCCTGGCTGGGACGGCAGCCGGAACACTCACCACATACGCGCAGGAAAAAACCGAGCCAAACACCCGTGTGGCTTCGACACCGGAAGTGGTCAGCGAGGTGCTTGGCGTCCGGTTTACCAAACCGGACCGGTTGTGGACGGTCCTCAACGAGGAGGATTCAAGCCTCCCCAAACTGGTTTGTCTGGCTGAGGAAACTGATACCTGGTCTCCCCGCTTTGCGGTCTTGGCGCTTCCCAGCATTATCATGCCAAACGGCATGGAAGCCCGCTTGCGACATGTCAAGATAAGTTACGCTGACAATCGCCGCCTGGCTCAATCCCAGGACACGGCTGACATTGCCGCGTCCCAGCTTCGCATTCTCAAATTTGAGAAGACAACGTTCGCTGGCAGGGAGGCGATGCTCTTTGTTTACGAAATCAGCGGTGAGAAGAATTACCGCACGGTTGAGTATGGTTTTCCCTACCAGAATAACTTTTACATTATCCAGGCCGCAGCACCGACTGAACTCTGGGAAAAGCCGGAGGGTGCAGCGATGTTTGATCGCTCTTTCAAGAGCTTTTCATTCCTGAAGTCTTCATCACGTAAATAGGCGTTGCCCCTCCCCCGACGCCAGCTACCAAAACCTACCGACGATACCGGGTAAAGGGGAATCTTTGTCCGGTATGGAAAGGATGTTCACCCATGTCAGCCGCAAGACCCGTCCCTGCAACCCAGGCCACTTATCCCAAAGGTGGCAGTTTTCTCATCGAGATGGTTTCTCCTCATGAAGTCTTCACCCCGGAAGACTTCAATGATGAGCAGCGCATGATTGCCAAAACAACGGCTGACTTCGTCAACAACGAAGTCCTGCCAAATATGGAAAAACTGGAAGAACAATACAAAACCGGTGACTTCAGTTTGACGGTCAGCCTGCTGCGCAAGGCAGCCGACATTGGACTTCTCGCCGGGGACATCCCGGCCAAGTACGGGGGACTCGAACTGGACAAGGTATGCCAGATGCTGGTGTCTGAAGTGATTTCCCGTTCGGGTGGCTTCTCGGTGTCGCTGGGCGGTCACACAGGTATTGGTACGTGGCCCATCACCTATTTTGGCACTCCAGAACAAAAAGCATACTACCTGCCCAAGCTTGGAACCGGAGAGTGGCTGGCGGCCTATGCCCTTTCCGAACCGGGTAGTGGTTCGGATGCCCTTGGCGCGCGGGCCAAGGCGGTTCTCAATGCAGAAGGGACGCACTACATCCTCAACGGGACGAAGATGTGGATTTCCAATGCCGGGTTTGCCGACATCTTCATTGTCTTCTGCAAGGTGGATGGTGAAAAGTTTTCAGCCTTTATTGTCCACCGGGACTACCCTGGCGTTTCGACCGGCAAGGAAGAAAACAAAATGGGCATCCACAGCTCATCCACCCGGCAGCTCATTCTCGAAAACGTCCCGGTGCCAAAGGAAAATCTGCTTGGGGAAATTGGAAAAGGACACCTCATTGCTTTCAACTGTCTGAATCTGGGGCGCTACAAACTCGGCGGAGGTGTTGTCGGCGGTGCAAAATCCATCCTTGAACACACAGCCAAGTATGTGATGGAGCGCAGGCAGTTTGACCGTCCGATTGGTTCATTTGGCGCCATCAAGCATAAGCTTGGTGAAATGGTGGCCCGCATTTATGCTACGGAGAGCATGTCCTACCGCACGGCCGGACTCATCCATAACATCCTGTCTGACGTTGATGCTGACGATGCTGGACGCATCCTCAAAGGAATCGAAGAGTATGCCATCGAATGCTCAATTATGAAAGTCTATGGCAGCGAAATGCTCGGCTACGTCGCTGATGAGGCGGTTCAGAGCTTTGGTGGATATGGCTATTCCGAAGAATATCCGGTGGCCCGTGCCTACCGCGATGCCCGCATCAACCGTATCTTTGAAGGGACAAATGAGATCAACCGGCTTCTCATTCCTGGCATGCTGCTCAAGCGAAGCATGCGTGGAGAGTTGCCAATTATGCAGGCCACACAGCGTGTTCTCGACGAGCTGTTGGCAGGTCCTTCCTTTGAGGAAGAAGATGATGCCCCGCTTTCCAAGGAACGGAAGGCTATCGTGGATGCCAAGAAGATCGCTTTGCTTATTGCCGGGATTGCGGTTCAGAAATATGGACAGAAACTCAGCGAGGAGCAGGAGGTCCTGATAGCCTTCAGCGACATTGCGATGGATGTCTTTGCCATGGAGAGCAGCTACCTGCGGGCGCTCAAGTTGCACCAGTCCCGCCCGGATGAGACAACCACCCGTGATGCCCTCGCTGCGACACAGGTCTTTATCAACGACGCTGTTGGACGCATTGAGTTGACAGCCCGCCGTATCCTGCCCACCCTCTCGGAAGGCGACAACCTGCGGATACAGCTTGCGGCTGTCAAACGCTTCAGCAAGTACGAGATGGTGGATACAGTTCGGTTGCGTCGCTACCTGGCAGACCGCGCATGTGAGGTACAGGGGTATCCGGTCTTCACCATCTGACGCCGGTTGACCTGTCACCTTAGCGGGTTTGGCAAACTGCTCAGCTTGCAGGAAGCATACTTTGGCGCGGGAGCTGTTTCTGGCTCCCGCGTTTTTTGCCTGACTGCCTTTCGCCTTCGCGCTGATTGACGAAAACTAATTGCCGGAATCAGTGCAATTCACCTACCGTTCAGGCACAGTTGTGGGCCGACAGTTGCCGGCCGGGAGGCAGTGAGTGCTTGGATTGCTACTACCCGTTCGGACTGACACCAGTCACACTCAACAAGGAAGGTTTCAATGTCAGGCTGGTTATGGATCATGACAGGCTTACTTGGATGCCTCCCTGTCTGTGGGCTGGGCTTGGTCTTGCTCTCCCGAATGATTGAAGCGCGGCGTCTTGCCCGGCAAAGACAGGATTATGAGCGGTATCGCACCCAACTTCAGGAACTTCAGGACAGCATTGCCCAGGCCCAGTCACCCGAAGACATTCTTCCTCTGACCCAACGATTCAGGGCCACCTCTCGCGATGAAGTGGCTGCCCTCAAACACGTCATCATCGAGGCGTATGGCACGGCTTCAGAGTCCACACGGAAGGCACTTGCTCTACTGTATGAAAGCCTTGGACTCATCGCGGATGACATCCAGGTCATTCACAATAGCACCCTTGAGGAGCGTTCGCGGGCCGCATTTCGGCTTGGCTGGCTTCGGTATCTTTCGGCCCTCGATGCTCTTGAACGGGTCAGTAAACACAGTTCAACCGAGTTACGTTTGGTCGCTATCTGGGCATTGACGGAAATTGCCGACACCCGGTGCGTCAAGCCCGTTGTTGTTGCACTCTCCGAAGCCAACGGCTGGCAACTGATGCAAGCAGCTAACCGCTTGTTGGGGATGCAACGAGACTTGACTCTGCCACTTATGGAACTCCTGGATTCCGCCGGGGGCATGCGTGAGCGCCGGGAGCGCATTATGATGACAGTGCTCGATCTCATCACTGACTTCGGAAACCGCGCCCAGAAGTACATCAATCCTATTGCCGGACGCCAGGCAGCACTGCGCCTGCTGGAAAGTGAGTCTGTCAATCTACGCACCCGCGCGCTGCGTGCCTTGACAGCTCTCGGGGTTGAGTCCTCCCAGGAAGTCGAAAGTGTCTTGCGGGCCCTCAAAGACAAAGACTGGGAAGTTCGTGCCGTGGCGGCCCGGGCGGTGGGTGACTTGCAAATTATGGCTGGCCTTTCAGCTCTCCAGGAAGCTGTGAGTGACAGGGCCTGGTGGGTTCGGCACAATGCGGCCCACGCTCTCAAGAAATTAGGCGATGCCGGAGAAGTTGTCTTGCTTCAACTCATGCAAAGTGATGATCGCTTTACCCGTGAAACTGTCATCCAGGTCCTCCAGGGAAGTTGACCACCCCAAGAGCTACTGTACATGCTGATGTCTCTCGCAGGTCTTATCGATCACACCTTGCTCAAACCTGAAGCTGCTAAAGCTGACATCACACGACTTTGTCACGAGGCACAGACCTACGGCTTTGCGGCTGTATGTGTCAATCCCATCTGGGTTTCCCACGCCGCCCGGATACTGTCCGGTTGCAGTACGGTCGTATGCACCGTCATCGGCTTTCCTCTGGGAGCAACGACAACCGAGGTCAAAGTCTATGAAGCTCGACAGGCACTTGAGAGCGGCGCCCGTGAAATTGATATGGTCCTTGCCATCGGACCACTCAAGGATCAGGATTTTTCATTTGTCAAAGCCGATATTCAGGCTGTCGTTAACCTGACACATCAGTATCAGGCTCTGTGCAAAGTCATCATTGAAACCGCCTTGCTCACTAATGAAGAAAAGGTGCAAGCCTGCAAAATCATTCAGTCGGCTGGAGCGGATTTTGTCAAAACATCAACTGGATTCAGTCAAGGGGGGGCAACGGTGAGTGATGTTATGCTGCTCCGCCAAAGTGTAGGTGAAACCATTGGGGTAAAAGCTGCTGGCGGCATCCGTAGCCGGGAAATGGCTGAGCAACTCATTGCGGCTGGCGCGACCCGTATTGGAACAAGCAACGGCGTGGCTATCTTGCAAGGCACCCAGGTATCTCCCGCATACTAGGCACTACTCGGTTGCCTTATCCTTGAGCAAGGTAACACGGGTGAGTTGAGTAGGCAGTGACTCACGGTAAACAACTTCCAGACGCTGACCTGGTTTGATGTCAGCCAGGCGGATCTCTTTGCTACGGCCAAGGACTGGAAAACCTTTTTCCGTTCCGATTTTGGCATTACGTGAAACCCGGTAAGTTAACTCGTCACCTGTAATCTCATCAACTGCATCTATTGTATAGAGATCAGGGTTTACCGACTTCACGACCAGAATTGTTTTCAGGTTACGCTTTATTTCACTTGCCGTGCGTGGTGCTCTTCCAACACCGACACTACCCTGCCCAAAGAGACATGTGGAAAAGAGTGGCGAATATAAACTTACCAAGCAAATCAAAGTAGCCAGGGACTGTTTCATTTCTTTACCTCTCCAATAAAACATGATAAGAGCCGTCATCTTTGACTTTGATGGGGTCATTGCTGACACCGAAGAACTACACTTCGATTGCTTGAGAAAAGTTTTACATGAAGAAGGGATTTCTATCAACCGTAAAACATACAATGAGAGCTATCTTGCGCTTGACGATAAAAACTGCTTTAGAAAAGCCTTTGCGACAGCCAAGTCAGAGGAACTTTCCCTTCAGAAGCTTGAGGAACTCATTGACCGAAAAGCTGAATTGTTCCAATCCACTCTAACAGAGGTCAAACTTTTTTCAGGGATTACTGAATGGGTCAGAAAGCACTCATCAGAAGTATTGCTAGGTATATGTTCAGGTGCGCTCCGTCGGGAAATTGTATTAATCCTGCACAAGCACTCCCTGTTGGAATACTTCACAACCATCGTTGCAGCCGAGGATGTTGAGAACAGCAAGCCTTCGCCAGAAGGTTACCTGTTAGCTTTACAACAGCTAAGAGGAAAGTCAGGTAATAACCATCTTTCCTCATCAGAGTGCCTTGTTATTGAGGATTCAGTAGCTGGCATAGAGGCTGCCAAGGCAGCCTCTATGCACTGTGTTGCCATAACCAATTCCTATTCCAGAGAAAAACTCCACAGAGCTGACCTTATCTTCGACTCAATCGCAGAGGTCAGCCTCAAAAAGTTTTGCCCTGCCCCCTAATCAAGCTGATGTTTTCTCTATTTGGCTAACATGTCAGATCAGCTACCAGGTTGGCTCATTGAACTATGTAAGCACATCAACGCATCAGGCGGAAAGGCATTTCTTGTAGGCGGTTGTGTCCGGGACAGGTTACTGGGCTATCCCATAAAGGATTATGACATTGAGGTTTATGCACTGCCGAGCGAACAACTCAGGGAGGTGCTTGAGAAACACGGGAAGGTCAACACGGTTGGTGAGCACTTTGCCGTTTACAAACTGAAACCCGATGCCGAACCAGCTTGTGAGATAGACGTATCATTACCCAGACGCGAGTCCAAACGGGGCTCTGGGCACCGAGGTTTCATCATTCAGGGAGACCCTTGGATGGCATTTCAGGAGGCAGCAAGCCGGCGTGACTTTACTATCAATGCCATCCTACAGGACCCGCTTAGTGGGACTATTGTTGATCCTTGCCAGGGAATTTCAGATCTTGACAAAAGAGAGCTACGAGCTGTCAACGCAAATACGTTCAAGGATGATTCACTGAGAGTCCTGCGGGCAGCACAATTGTCTTCCAGGTACAGATTGAAAATAGCTGGTGAGACAAAAATTTTATGTCAGGGGATAAGCTTAAAAGATATTCCCAGAGAACGGGTCTGGGAAGAACTAAAGAAGCTCCTCCTACTCTCCTCTTGTCCCTCCCTGGGATTTAACTATCTTCTGGAACTCGGCGTCATTGAGCAACTTTTCCCAATGCTCTATGAATTACAGAGCTCACTTATCGGGAAAAGTCCGTATCCAGTGGAGCCTGCTTGGAACTATGTACTTGCTTCACTTGATCGGGGCAAGAAATTTTCAGAAAAGCTAAGTGAACCAGAAAAAATATCAGTTCTGATATCGATAATCGGGACAAGACTGTGTGATGAAAACTTGTTGTCTTTTCTTGATGCTCTTGGTCTCCACACTTATCAGGGCTATCACGTACGAGCTCAGATTATCAAACTGAGCAAGCTGCACTTATTGCCATACAAAACTTTTCATCAATTTCAGAAACAGGATTTATCCGATTTTGTCCTGAGAAGGATAGCAAGAGTCTCTGATCTTAGGCTAGTCATTTGCCTTTCAAAAGCACTGTATCTTGACGCTTCGGAAAGAATTTCAACTTGGCTCGAAGAAAAATCAGGTTTGGCAAGGCAACTTGAGCCCCCAGTGCTGAGAGGTCATCATATCTTGGAGATGGGCGTGCCTACGGGACCAAGAGTAGGAAAGCTGCTCCGGCAGATTTATGAATATCAGATTGAAGGAAGAGTCAAAAGTATTGAGGAAGCTGAAAAGCTCGTCGCAGACTTGCTCTTCAAGAGAAGTTTGATTAGCAACTCAGAAAGTTTTCAAGGAAGCGGGTAGAGAAATTTCCTGATCTGAAAGCCTCGCTATCCATAATACGTTGATGGAGTGGTATGGTAGTTTTGATACCCTCTACAATAAAGGTCTCTAAGGCTCTTTTCATACGAGCAATGGCTTGCTCTCGATTTGGTGCATGCACAATCAATTTTGCTATCATTGAGTCATAGTAAGGAGGAACTTTGTATCCCGGATAGACGTGGGTGTCCACTCGAACACCAGGTCCGCTGGGAACATTGAGTGATGTAATACACCCTGGTGAAGGTGTAAATTTTTCTGGATCCTCGGCATTGATTCGACACTCAATGGCATGTCCTTTGAGATTAACTTTGTCCTGAGAGAGAGTCAGCTTTTCTCCGCCAGCAACAAGTATCTGCTCACGTACCAGATCGACATCAGCAACAAATTCTGTCACCGGGTGCTCAACCTGTATCCTCGTGTTCATTTCCATAAAGTAAAAATTTAGTGACTCGTCCACAATAAACTCTACTGTGCCAGCACCTGTGTAGTTTACTTCATGACAGGCGCTGAGTGCCGCTTGCCCCATTCGTTCACGCATCTCAGGTGAAACGACTGGGCTTGGAGATTCTTCTATAAGCTTTTGGTTTTTGCGCTGTATTGAGCAGTCTCGCTCACCAAAATGAAGTGTATTACCATGCTTATCTGCTAACACTTGAATCTCAATATGCCGAGGCTTTTCGATATACTTTTCCAAGTAAACGCCAGGATTGCCAAAGGCCGCAGCAGCTTCTGATTGGGCCGCCTGGAAAGCTGATTGCAGTTCCCCTGCTGATCTGACCACACGCATACCACGCCCACCGCCACCGGCTGTCGCCTTTATCATCAGGGGGAATCCAATTTCAGCCGCAACTGACTCGGCTGCATCGAGTGACTCAAGTACACCATCACTGCCAGGGACGACCGGCACCCCTGCGGCTCGCATGGTGGCTTTAGCAGTTGCTTTGTCACCCATAGTCCTGATGGCACTCGGTGATGGACCTATGAAAGTAATGTTACAGGCTTCACAAACCTCTGCAAAATGAGCATTCTCTGATAAAAAACCATAGCCCGGATGGATTGCATCAGCATCAGTTACTTCAGCCGCGCTGATCAAAGCTGGTATGTTCAAGTAACTTTGCTTGGAGGGAGGCGGACCAATACAGACAGCCTCATCAGCAAAACGAACATGTAGTGAATCAGCGTCTGCTTGGGAATAAACAGCTACGGTTCTCAAGCCGAGTTCCTTACAGGCCCATATGATACGACAAGCTATCTCACCTCGGTTGGCAATAAGTACTTTTTTGAACAAGGTCACTATCACTTCCTTTTTATAGAAAAAAGTGGCTGACCAAACTCTACAGGCTTTCCATTCTCCTGATGTATTTTCACAATTTCTCCAGCAACATCAGACTCCACTTCATTCATTAATTTCATGGCCTCTATAATGCAGAGCACAGTGCCTGGCGTAACTTGACTGCCTATGTCAACAAAAGGCTTAGAGTCTGGACTCGGAGCACGGTAAAAGGTTCCTACAATTGGTGAGTAGATCACGTGTAGGTCAGGGACTGCTTCTTCCTCCTTGGAAGAAGCAGTAGTCACTTTTGCAGAGCTGCCATTACTGGGCTTTTCCTCTTGGGAAACACTGCGTGAACTCCCATTAGGAGTATGGAGTGACACAGATGTGGGTAAGCTGCTTGTTGCATGAGTAGTTTTGATACGTAGTTTCAAGCCAGCTTTGTCAATCTCCAGTTCGGCAATGTTTTTGTCGCTGATAAATTCTATAAGCTCTTTGATTTCTTTCAGATTCACTAGAATCAACCTCTCAGAAAGCACACCTTGGCTTCTGGTATCCAAGAAGCAATACCAAAACTGGTCAGGCTATTCACAAGACACTCATCTGCTCTATTTTGGTTCAACAAACTCTATGATGGCAAGTTCTGCACCATCCCCACGACGAGTTCCAAGCTTCAGTATGCGAGTGTAGCCACCTTTTCTCTCTGAGTAACGTGCTGCAAGCACGTCGAATAGTTTTGCCAACGCGGCCACTCCGCTCGTCCTGTTAGAGCCGTGCCTTAGACGTTTTGGATTTGCATTCCACTGCTGGTTGCCTGCGTGGAAATAGCCTGCTGCTAGCCGTCGGGAATGTAGGTCGCCCCTCTTGCCCAGAGTGACTGCCCGTTCAACGAATGGACGAAGTTCCTTTGCCTTTTGCAAGGTAGTGACCAGCCGCTCATTCAGAACCAAAGAGGTAGCCAGATTTCTCAGCAGAGACTTCCTGTGAGAAGAGGTTCGCCTCAGTTTTCTGTGCGCGTTCAGATGTCTCATGGTGAATAACTCCCCAAAGTAACAAGTCGAATCCAAGGAAAGCTAATCATTCCTGTAACCTATTATATTCCCATCCTCATCAAATATCGCCCCTAGACCGAGTCCCATTGCGGCTAGTATTTCTTTTATCTCATTCAGGGACTTACGTCCAAAGTTTTTGGTTTTCAACATCTCTTGCTCATTTTTCTGTACAAGTTCTCTTATGGTCTTTATATCTGCGTTCTTCAGGCAGTTATACGACCTTACACTCAATTCCAACTCTTCTACAGATCGGTCTAAGTTTTCGTTTTGTATCGGTCTTCGTTCAACCGTCTTGACCGGCTCTACTTCAACTTCAGTTTCTTCAAAGTTTATGAATATTGACATATGATCTTTTACTAGCTTGGCAGCTAACCCAATTGAGTCAGCAGGTTTTATGCTCCCGTTTGTCCAAACCTCAAGAATCAGCTTCTCATAATCTGTGTCTTGCCCAAGGCGGGCTGACTCAACATTGCATCGAACGCGCTTGATTGGAGAATGAACTGAGTCAATGGGAATATACCCAATAGCTAAATCTTCATCAAAGTTTCTGTCAGCCGATACGTACCCTCTTCCCATCTTCAGGCGCATTTCGATATTCAACGAACCATCTTCACTAACGGTAGCTATATAGGCGTTATTGTCCAGAACCTCTACCCCTTCCTCCACTTCTATGTCACGTGAATATACTTCGCCTGGTTGATCACATTTAAGACGTAATGTTGAGATCATCTTTCCAGGAGCCATCCTAAACGGTATCCTTTTCAGGTTGAGAATGATGTCTGTTGCATCTTCAACAACACCGGGTATCGAAGAGAACTCATGCAAAACACCTTCTATCTTGACGGCTGTGATAGCCGCACCTTCCATAGATGAGTAGAGAGCACGTCGAATGCTATTGCCAACAGTTGTCCCAAAACCCCTCTCGAAGGGCTGTGCATAGAAACAGCCATAAGTTTCTGTAAGTGTTTCAAGATTGCAGTCTAACTTTTTGGGTCGCTGGAATGGTATCAACATGGTCCTTACATCCTCAATCAAGGAAAGAGTTCAGGATGCCTCTACTTGGAGTATAACTCTACTATCATCTGTTCGTTGACTTGGTGCGTAATATCTTCACGTCTGGGAAGCGCAACAACACGGCCAGAAAGAACATTCTTGTCATCAACCTCTATCCAAGCTGGTCGCCCCCTGCCAACAGCAGTCTCAAAAGACTGCAATATGTGTGGGTTAGATGCACTTTCCCTCTTTATTGAAATGACATCACCTATTCTTACCTGAAAGGAGGGAATATCAACCTTTTTCCCGTTCACCAAAACGTGTCCGTGATTGACCAACTGTCTTGCATGAGCCCTGGAAGTAGCAAAGCCAATCCTGTAAACGACATTATCTAGACGTCGCTCTAGGAGAATCAGCAAATTCTCGCCCACAATTCCGCGTTGGCGAGCAGCTCTCTCAAAATAGTTTCTGAATTGCCCCTCCAACATTCCATATATTCTTTTTACTTTCTGCTTCTCCCTAAGTTGTTCCCCATATCCAGTTAATTTCCCACGCTTTGAGTCTTTTCCATGTTGGCCTGGTGGGTAAGTCCCCCTTTTCTCTATTGCACAAGAAGGCTTATAGCATCGATTTCCCTTGAGAAAGAGCTTTATCCCTTCACGACGACAAAGACGACAGACTGCATCGCGGTATCTTGCCACGCTTTTTTCTTAGCCTCCTAACCTCTTCTGTTTCCTTTACACACGCCGCCGCTTGCGAGGGCGGCACCCATTGTGTGGGATAGGCGTCACATCACGAATGAGCTGAACCTCTATGCCGTTTGCATGTATTGCTCTAATTGCTGACTCGCGACCAGAACCAGGGCCGCTAATCCGAACCTCACAGGATTGCATGCCTGCCTCTTTGGCAAGGGAAGCTGCTTTGGCCGCTGCCTGCTGCGCAGCAAAAGGTGTCCCCTTTCTGGAACCCTTAAAACCAAGTGCCCCTGAACTGCTAGCAGCTACAAGGTTGCCATTTAAATCAGTTATACTAACTATTGTGTTATTGAATGATGCTTGAATATAAACAATTCCTTTCGGAATATTCTTTTTTTCTCTTTTCTTGTAGTTCTTCTTCTTTAGGGAACCCTTAGTGGTGTTTGCTTTCTTCGACATATCTCAGGGTCTCTCCAGTGCAGATCAAAGGTTACTTCTTACCAGGTGCTTTCTTCTTAGCTATTGTAGCTCTACGAGGTCCTTTACGAGTCCGAGCATTTGTATGCGTTCTTTGTCCTCGAACTGGAAGACCTTTTCTGTGGCGTAATCCTCTGTAAGACTGAATCTCCATGAGACGCTTGATGTCAAGTTGAACTTGTTTTCTCAAGTCTCCTTCTACAACAACAGAACTATCTATAACGGCCCTAATACGGCCTAACTCATCCTCAGACAAATTACGCATCTTGATATTAGGATCAACATTTGCTTTATCCAGTATTTTAGCGGATAACGATCTACCTATCCCATATATGTAGGTCAGGGCTATTAGGACCTTCTTATTCTCTGGTAGATCAATACCGGCAATACGAGCCATGCAACATCTCCTTATTCAAGTTAATCAACCCTGCTTTTGCTTATGCTTAGGGTTAATACAGATCACCCGAACTGTTCCAAATCTGATAATCACCTTGCAAGATTTGCAAATCTTTTTTACAGAAGCTCTTACCTTCATAAGCAACTCTCTTTCATTTGTATCTATAAACAATTCTACCCCTTGTCAGATCATATGGCGAGAGCTCAACTAGAACCTTGTCACCCGGTAGTATTTTTATGAAATTTTTCCTCATCTTACCGGAAATACGTGCCAGTACCACGTGTTTATTCTCAAGCTCAACTTTAAAGGTCGCATTTGGGAGAGCTTCAATAACAAATGCTGAGGCTTCAATTGAGTCTTCTTTAGGCACCACCTTGTCCTCACTATGCAAGAAGGTTTCTAGATAGCAAGTAGGCTTTAATCCTACTCTAAAAGAGTCGTGAGAATCAATGGGCCATTGGGAGTGATTGCAACGGTGTGCTCAAAATGAGCCGAAGGTTCGCCATCGCTTGTCACCACTGTCCAACCATCGCTTTCAACCCTTACCTCCGCAGAACCCATATTAACCATAGGCTCTACAGCTAAGACCCATCCGCATCTTAATCGAGGGCCTGTATTCGGCCGGTGTCCACAATTGGGCACCTGTGGATCTTCGTGCATTTTACGTCCAACACCATGACCACAAAACTCTCTTACTAAACTATAACCATAGGACTCAGTGTATGACTGTATTGCATGAGTAATATCATATAAACGGTTTCCCTCAACCATTTGAGATATTCCACGATAGAGAGAGCCTTCTGTAACAGCCATCAGTTTCTGCTTCTGCTCTGAGACATTCCCGGCAGGAACTGTAATGGCAGCATCCGCTACATATCCATCAAAGACAACCCCTGCATCTATACTCACAATATCACCTTCTCTTATCAATGTTTGCCTTGGAATTCCATGGACAACCTGCTCATTCACAGATACGCAGATACTTGATGGATATCCTCTATATCCTTTAAATGGTGAGTAGAGCTTTCTTTGAGCCAACCATCTTTCTGCAATTTCATTCAATTTAGAAGCTGTTATGTCAGGGACTGTATTCTGTTTTAATAAATTTAGAAGCTCAGCTAGGTATCTTCCAGCAGAATACATTTTCTCTATCTGCTGACGTGTTTTTGTTATAATCATTCACTTACACTTTATAGTTATCTGGTAAGTTAATTCATTATAAATATCATCCAACGGTCTATTACCATTTACTGATACTAACACATTCCTAGCATGGTAGTAATCTAAAACGGGGACAGTCTGAGCATTATATTCCCTCAGGCGTTCTCTAATAACCAGCTCATTGTCATCAGTCCTATAAGTAAACTCAGAGCTTCCACATTGATCACAAACACCTTCCTTGTTTGGATTCAGGAAGTACTTATTGTATATTGTCCCACAATTTTTACATGAATATCTACCTATTATCCTCTTTAAGAGAATATCTTCAGGAACTATAATTTCCACAACTAAAAGCTTATACTCTCTGTTTAGCAAAAGTTTTTCTAAAAAGGCAGCCTGTTCAGCATTTCGAGGGTAGCCATCCAATATAAAGCCATTTTCACAATCAGGCTTTGAGAGTCTAGAAACAACTAGATCAGCCAATATACTATCAGGAACAAAACCACCAGATTCCATGATAGTACGTATATTTTCTGAATTAGAATCATTTCCCGCCGCCACTTGGCGAAGGATGTCACCTGTCGATATCTTGGGCACCCCCAGAAAGGCACTAAGTCTGCTGGACTGTGTACCTTTCCCGGACCCGGGTGGACCCATCATAATTACTGCAATCGGCACTTTACATTCCATCAAGGAGTCTCCTGTTGGAAACGCCGTCCTCTAACCCTAACTCCTGTACCAGTAGTCAAGTCATATTTCTTGGTAAGCAGGCGAGCTTCCACTTGCTGTACGGTGTCCATAGAAACACTTACCGCTATCAGCAGGGACGTGCCGCCAAAGTAAAATGTATAACCAAAGCCCTTAACTACCCAAGAAAGTGCTGGATTAGATGAGAGATTGGTATATAGCCACTCGCCAAAAATCGGGAGCTCACCAACATCCAAGCCACTTGCAACAAACTGTGGTATAAAGCAGATAGCCGAAAGGTATAAGGCACCAACTAAAGTAAGCCTTGTAACAATGAGGTCTAGGTACTCGGCAGTTGATTTACCAGGTCTCACTCCAGGAACATAACTACCATATTTCCTGAGATTACTAGAGACTTCCTGAACATCGAAAATCACAGATACATAAAAGAAAGAGAAAAATACTATTCCTACTGTAAAGATTAATTCATACAATGGGTGGCTTGGACGAAGGTATCGCATCAATGTTTCAGTTAGTGAACTATCTGCGTCTGTAAACTGAGCTATTGTTATAGGAAAAGCAATAAGCGAAGATGCAAATATAACAGGTATCACACCTGACATATTTATTTTCAATGGTAAGTAGGATTTGGATCCTGAAAGTTCATTGCGCCGTTTTGCATATTCGATAGGTATTGGACGATATGCCTTTTCTACAAACACTATCACAGCTACCAAGACGAACAGGAGAACAAGAAGTAAGGCCGTTTCAAGTGCAGAAATAGGATCACTTCCTATGTTATCAAAAAGCTGAGCAAGCAATGACGGGAATCTAACAATAATACCAGCAAATATCAACAGGCTAATTCCGTTTCCAATCCCTCGTTCCGTAATCTGTTCTCCAACCCACATGACAAGTGCTGTACCAGTTGTCAGGGTAATCACGGATACAGGGATAAACAGACTTGATGATATATTGACAAGCCCAGGTTGAGACTGTATCCATAAAGTAATGGCTATGGATTGAAAAATAGATAAGCAGATAGTTAGATACCTTGTGTACTGGCTTATTTTGCGACGCCCTATTTCACCTTCTTCCTGAAGACGCTTCAACGAAGGTATAACAACTGTAAGTAGCTGTATAACAATTGACGATGTAATGTACGGTGTAATACCTAATGCAAATACGGATATTACCTTCAAATTACCTCCCGAAAAAAGGTCCAAAACACCTACAAGTGATCCTTGGAGACTCTGCCATAGCGACCTTAGTTTTTCTTGATCTATCCCTGGAACACGAATATGACTCCCTAGCCGATACAAGAGAAGCATCAAGAGAGTAAAGAGGAGCCTGTTTCTTACATCTCTTGATTGTAAGATACTAACTACCTTATGTTTTATATCTTCTACTCGCAGCATCTCACAAACCTATTGAAGCTCTCAGTTTCACTGAAATTGGCAGGTCTTCAGCAATTGTAATTTTCTTATCCCCATTAGTCTGACCTACCACCTTGAATTTCTGTGAAGACCCTTTGATAAGCCCTTTTTCTAATAAAGATTGGATTGACATTTCCTCACCTGGTGCATAATACTGAATAATCTCATGAATATCTAACACATAGGTTCTATCTTTCTTGCTGATCAACCGTGTAAAACCTCTCTTTGGTAACCGACGATGCAAAGGCATTTGACCACCTTCGAAGCCACGCTTAGAAGTAAAGCCCGAACGAGATTTTTGCCCTTTTACACCTCGTCCCGATGTTTTGCCAGTTCCAGACCCTGGACCACGACCTACTCTCTTCCTTGTTTTCCTTTTAGGACATGAAAGATTTTCCAGAGATAACATTTTTATAACACTCCACTCATAGGTCTACTGAGTTTTTTCCCCTTATTAGGGCTACTTGTTCTTTTGAACGAATTGACGCAAGCCCAGCAAAAACAGCTTGTACAATATTGGCTGGATTATTGGAGCCAAGAACCTTGGTAACAGCATCTCTAACACCAAGAACTTGTAACACAGCCCTTACAGTTGTACCAGCTATTACCCCTTTCCCCTCTCTAGCTGGCTTGATAAGTACTTTACCAGCACCGAATTTGCCGACTACACCATGGGGTAAGGTTCCACCTTCTAAGCTTACCCTAATTAGATTTTTTTTCGCTGCTTCTATTCCCTTTCTAATGGCAATTGGGACTTCAGATGCTTTGCCTTTTCCAAAACCCACAATTCCGTCTCCATTGCCAACAACAACAAGAGCACTAAAGCTCATATTTTTTCCACCCTTTACAACCTTAGTAACTCTTTTGATTGATATGACTGAGTCTTTGAGATCAGATTCATTAAGCTCAAGTAAAATCTTATTTCTCATAGGTGTACCCTAAAAATCTAGGCCTTCCTTTCGAGCCGAGTTGGCCAGTTCCTTAACTCTCCCATGATACTTATAACCATTCCTATCAAAGAATACTTTTGTGATACCTCGTTTCTTTGCTTTCTCAGCAATTTCCTTTCCAACTTGGCTCGCTACATATACTTTTCTTGTCAGTTCTGTTTCAGCTTTCAATCTCTCTCCTGAGTTCAACTTCAGCGAGCTTGCAGAACAAACAGTAATTCCCTTCACATCATCTATGATCTGTGCATAAATATGCTTTGCACTTCGATACACGCACAAGCGGAGACGAGGGGAAGCAGTTTTTTGCCTTTTTCCTTGATAATCCATAGCGGTTATTCCTCAAGTTGGATAGTACAGTCCTGCACCCAGTGTTACTTCTTTCCTCCCTTGCCACCTGACTTCCCAGGTTTTAGGAATATAGGCTTACTGGCATAACGGATACCTTTGCCTTTGTAAGCGTCAGGAGTTCTCAGGTTTACCAGATCTGCAGCAACTTGTCCAACAAGCTCTTTGTTAGAGCCCTTAAGAGTTAATGTTGTTTGATATTGCTGTATCTGCTTCTGTAGTTTCTCAAAGTTGCAATCTATTTCGTTAGGAAGGCTATATTCTACAGGGTGAGAGTATCCTAGATTAAAGATGAGTTTATTATCTTTCTTCTCAACTTTATAACCAACACCAACTAAGTCCAAGTCAATTGAGAACTTGGATTTGATTCCAGTAACGGCATTATTAATCAGTGTCCTTAATAATCCTTGGTATTGGCGGCTTGATTCACTAATACATACGACTTTTAGATAGTCTTCAGAGATATCCACTTTCAAGCCTTCATTAATTTTTAGCTCAACAAAAGTTTTGTCTCCTCTTATAGTGAGGATGTTGTTTTCTACCTTTACAGAAAGTCCAGAGATTTGAACTGGGCGATTACCTATTCTCGACATAGCTTTTGGACCTAATAGACCAGGCAAAGTACCTCTCCCCCTACATGCCTACGGTAAGCTTCCTTACCTGTCATTATCCCTTGAGAGGTGCTCAGTATGCAAATACCTAGTCCGTTCAAGGGACGGGGTATTTTGTTTACATTAACATAGACTCTCCTACCAGGACGGGAAACTCTGGAAAGATGTCTGATTGCAGGCTCAGAAGACTGAGCATACCTGATGTAGATACGTATTGTACGTTTGCATCCTTCACCTGTGATCTTGTAGTTGTTGATGTATCCTTCCTCTCTCAGGAGCTTGATAATCTCTGCCTTTATTTTAGAGTAGCCAACATCTACTTTTGAGTGTCCTGCTTGAATAGCGTTTCTAATTCTAGTCAGGAGATCACTTATAGGATCTGTCATATTTCCCCCATTACTTTCTAAAAGGCATCCCCAAACAGGATAGAAGTTCTTGTGCTTCTATATCTGTCTTAGCTGAGGTGACAAAAGTTATATTCATCCCTCTGAATTTCTCAACCTTAGCAACATCTATTTCAAGAAAAACAGTCTGTTCCCTTATGCCTAAGGTATAATTCCCACGGCCATCAAATGATTTTGTAGATACCCCCCTGAAGTCACGTACACGAGGTAATACTATGTGGACTAGGCGCTCAAAAAATTCGTACATTCTCTTCCCCCGTAGAGTAACCATCACTCCAACAGGATCTTTTTCGCGTAACTTAAAGGACGCAATTGACAATTTAGCACGGGTTATTACTGGCCTCTGGCCTGTGATAAGGGAAAGCTCATGCAGACCTGTTTCAAGAACTTTCAGGTTTTTTGAAAGTACATAATCTTTACCCAGTCCCATGTTAATGACTATCTTTTCAAGCTTTGGCACAGACATCACATTCTTGTAACCAAATATCTCACACATGTGCCTAACGACTGTTTCTCTTGTAACTAACATACTAACAACCCACACTAAGTCTTGAGCGTAGTTATTACTTCTTAACTTTTGAGAAAGAAATCCAAGCTTCCCTCTCTATGATACCTCCATCACTTTGGGAAGTTTTCTTAATATGCTTCTTACTCATATAGATTCCTTCTACGATAAGTCGTAGGTTCTTTCTGTCTATTTTCTTAACTAAGCCTGTCTTATGCTTATCCTTGCCTGAAGTCAGAGTTACAGTATCACCAACTTTCAAGTCTTTTGACAGCTTTTTACTTTTCATATTACCTCAGGTGCAAGTGAGATTATCTTCATAAACTTCCTGTCCCTCAACTCTCTAGCAATCGGACCTGAAACACGGGTTCCTACAGGATCCCACCCTTCGCTACCTTTTTTCACCAAGACAGCAGCATTTTGGTCGAAACGAACATAACTACCGTCCTTCCTGCGCACTTCCTTTCGTGTTCTTACAATAACTGCTTTTACAACCTGCCCTTTTTTGATAGTACCATCAGTTGATGCTTCCTTAACATTTGCAGTGATAATGTCTCCAAGAGAAGCCTTTCTCCCAACTGAGCCACCTAGTGGCAAAATACAGGATATCTTTCTTGCACCCGAGTTATCAGCGACGTCAAGTATAGTACGCATCTGTATCATAGGACTTGCTCCTCAGTCACAAAATCTAGGTCTCAAGAGTCCGGTGTATTAGTTCCTTGACTATCCAACGCTTTCTGGCAGACAATGGACGGGATTCGACTATCCTTACTTTATCACCAACCTTACAGGAAAGTTCATCGTGGGCCATGAATTTTGAGCGACAGCGGACAAATTTTTTATATATCGGATGCATGATTAGACGTTCCACTTTCACTGTCACCGTCTTTTTGTTCTTCGCACTAATAACAAAACCCACTTTTTCTACTTTTCTGCTTTGCATTGCTATCCTCCTAATCTCTTCTCTACAATTATAGTCTTAATTCTAGCTATATTCTTTTTTACTACAGGAAGCTTATTAGCTGCGTCCCGAACACCTATGTTCTTCTTTATATGCAGCTTTGCCAGCTCTAGCTTCATCTCCTTTTCCAGAGTAACTAGTTCTTTCAAGGACTTCGAGCGAATTTCATCTACCGTAATCATCACAGTATCGCTCCATTTTCTGACTCTCTATGAACAAATTTTACCTTTATCGGCAGTTTCTGAGCTGCCAGGTACATCGCATCTCGAGCCAGGTCTTCGCTTACTCCCTCAACCTCAAAGAGTATCCTTCCAGGTTTCACTACTGCTACCCAACCTTCAGGTGCTCCCTTCCCCTTGCCCATTCGGGTTTCAGCGGGTTTCTTAGTGATGGGTTTGTCTGGGAAAATTCTGATCCATATTTTTCCTCCCCTTTTGAGGGAGCGGGATATGGCAATTCTGGCAGCCTCTATCTGACGACTGGTTATCCAAGCAGCTTCCAAGGCTTTTAAGCCAAATTGTCCGAAGCTGATACTAGACCCTGAAGTAGCCAAGCCTGAACGTCGACCCCGTTGTTGTTTTCTGTACTTTGTCTTTTTTGGAGATTTATACTCGGCCATGTCTTTTTATCTCATTTTGCTGGGATACTTCTCCGAGAATCAGACTGAACAGTACTGCGCCTTACAGAATATATTTCACCTTTGTATATCCACACTTTTATTCCTATGACTCCATACGTTGTATGTGCTTCGGCAAAACCGTAGTCAATATCGGCTCTGAGCGTATGAAGTGGCATCCTGCCTTCAAGATACTGCTCGCTCCTTGCAATTTCTGCTCCATTGAGTCGCCCTGAAACTATGACTCTGACTCCTTGTGCGCCGAAGCGACGTGAGCTCTCAGTTACTTTCCGCATTGCACGCCTGAAAGCTACTCGCTTTTCTATTTGTGAGGCAATTTGCTCCGCTTGTAACTGAGCGTTTAGTTCCGGTTTCTGTATTTCCTGTATGTATATGTTTACATCACGACCTGTTTTTTGCTGTATCTCAAGCTTTAATTTGTCTATCTCAGCACCTTTTCTACCAATGATAACACCAGGACGGGAAGTATGAACGACTATCTTCAGTTTGTTAACAGCTCGCTCTATATCAATGGAAGCAACTCCTGCACCTGCAAAGCGTTGCTTCAGCTCTTTGCGCAGAAAGAAGTCTTCCGCCACGAGCTTTGCGAATTCAGTATCCTTTCCTGAATACCAAGTAGATCGCCAAGGACGTACAATCCCCAACCGGAAACCGTAAGGATGAACTTTCTGTCCCATTGTATTTACCTATTCTTCATTACCATCAGAGAGTACAAACTTTACAGTGAAAAGCCGACGCTGCTCCCTGTAGGCTCTTCCCATTGGAGCAGGTCGAACACGACGCCTGTATCTTGTTAAGCCTGTGTTTACGTAACATTCCTTAATAAAGAGTTGTTCTATATTCAGCTTTATGTTTTTTTTCTCAGATAAATGTTCCGCATTGGATATAGCTGACCATAGGACTTTCTTCAACACGGAAGCTACTCTCTTATTGCTCAAGTTAAGCATCGCCAGTGCCTCGGTAACATTACGACCACGCACTTGGTCTATGATTAGCCTAGCTTTTTGAGGTGACCCCTTTGTTGAACGAAGAACGGCAGCAGAGTCCATGTCAGACCTCTCTTTGAAGGTTGCAGTTATTTATTATTATCTACGCTTGGCCGATTTTTCATTTTTGTCACCGGCATGTCCTTTGAATGTCCGTGTCGGAGCAAACTCACCTAACTTGTGACCAACCATGTTTTCAGATATAAATATGGGGATAAACTTTTTCCCGTTGTGTACAGCAAATGTATGTCCAACCATATCTGGTATTATTGTTGACCTTCTTGACCAAGTCTTAATAACACGCCGTTCGTTCGTCTCCTTTAGCTGCTTGAGAATATCATGTATAGAGTTATCTACGAATGGTCCCTTTTTTATTGATCGAGGCATAACAAACTCTCCACATTAGATTACTTCCTGCGACGAACTATATACTTCTCTGTCTGCTTATTATGCCGAGTTTTGTAACCTCTTGTCGGCATCCCCCAAGGAGTCACAGGATGTCTTCCTCCTGAGGTTCTTCCTTCTCCACCACCATGTGGATGGTCCACTGGATTCATAGCAACCCCACGAACCTCTGGGCGGAGGCCCCTCCAGCGTGCACGTCCAGCCTTCCCAAGAGACACATTTTCGTGATCCAGATTACCCACTTGTCCAACAGTTGCATAACAGACAACAGGAACTTTTCTCACTTCACCAGATGGCATGCGTAGCTGAGCCATCTTGCCATCTTTGGCAATAAGTTGTGCCTTTGCACCTGCTGCTCTGACCAATTGCCCACCCTTCCCCGGCCTTAGCTCAATGTTGTGTAAGTCAGTTCCAAGTGGTATCTTGTACATTGGAAGAGCGTTACCGGGAATGATGTCCGCATCAGGACCAGACAACACAGACTGACCTACCTTGAGGCCATGTGGCGCAATTATGTAACGCTTCTCACCATCAATATAGTTTATAAGTGCAATTCTTGATGACCGATTCGGGTCATATTCAATTCTAGCTACCTTACCAGGTATCCCAAGCTTGTCACGTTTGAAGTCTATGATTCTGTAGAGACGTTTGTGCCCACCGCCTCGATGACGGGTTGTAATCCTTCCGTCACTGTTTCTACCTGAAATTTTTCTCTTCTTCTCTGTTAGAGCCTTAAGTGGACGTTCACGTGATAGTTCAGGATCTACAATAAACGTCTGAAAGCGTCTTGCAGGCGATGTAGGTTTTACACTTTTGATTGGCATACCAAATCTTCCAGCGTTCGTCACAAAGAGTTCGCGTAATCTTCTATGCTGTATCCGGGGGCAAGAGTAACATAAGCTTTCTTCCAGTCACTTTTTTTACCTACATGGCGTCCCCGTCGCACTGTCTTACCTCTGTAGCTTGCTGTATTTACAGATTTGACCTTCACATTGAATAGCTTTTCTACTGCGTTTTTGATGTCTGTTTTTTTTGACTTCTTATTAACTCGAAAAACAACCAACTGGCCTACATTGAGAGCTTGGTCTCTCAAGTTAAGAGCTTTTTCACTTACCAGAGGCGATTTTATAACTTCATAGATTTTCATTTTTCACTACCATCACTATGCTTTTAGTATCCGGGTCACACATTCAGTTAAAGCAGCAAGTGCTCTCTGACTAATTAGTATTTTCTCATGCAGAAGCAGATCGTAGATGTTAACCCCTAGTGAGTTCAGGAGCTTTATACCTTCGAGATTTCTCGAAGCAAGCAGCAAGTTTCTGTTTTCCGTTGAATCCAAGATCAGGACTTTATGGCCTAACAATCCAAGTGCCTGTAACTTGGACCTGAAAATTTTTGTCTTGTGGCTTGGTAGAGTGAGATCGTCAACAACAACAACCGATCCCTCGCGAAGTCGCTCAGCAAAGGCAGTTGCAATCGCCTTCCAGCGCTTCTTCTTTGGGAGATTATATGACCAATCCCGCGGCTGGGGGCCATGAACGTTCCCTCCACCTTTCCAAAGAGGAGAGCGAAGGCTTGAGATACGCGCCCTACCTGTCCCTTTCTGCTTCCAAAGCTTTTTACCCGAACCAGAGACATCACCTCTTGTCTTGGTGGCGACCGTCCCTTTACGTCCTCTGGCACGATACTCGTGAACAGCTTCCCATATCAATGTGCTATTCAGCTCTTGCTCAGACAGGACACTGCTTACCTCCAAGTCAAGGAGCGGCTTATTATCCAAGCTGCATACTTTTACCGTTGACATCTTAGAACCTCTGTCGCAGAGCTGATCTATGAAGAGACTTTCCTGATAACAAGATAGGCTCCATTGGCACCAGGGACAGCACCCCGAACGAGTATAATACCTGCACTCTCATCAACTTTTACAATTTTCAGGTTCTTTACCGTGCAATTTTTGTTCCCCATGTGTCCAGCCATTCGACTTCCCTTGAAAACCCGTGAGGGAAAAGCTGAGGCACCGATAGAACCAGGTGCGCGGTGAAACATTGAACCGTGAGTAGCACGTCCGCCACCAAAGCCATGGCGTTTGACAAATCCAGCAAAACCACGTCCTTTTGACTTTCCAGTAATGGTGACAAGTTCATTTGAACTAAATATGTTCGCCAAAATCAATGAACCTATTGGAAAATCAGCGGCATTTTTCACCCGGAATTCTCTGAGAAGCCGGGTTGGAGGTGTACCCTTTGCTGTTTTTTCAAAGTGCCCACGCAGTGGTTTCGTCACCTTCTTCGGTGCTTTGGCTTCAACCAACCCAACCTGGATGGCATCGTAACCATCCTTGGCCTTGGTCTTGTGTTGAGTTACAACACAGGGACCAGCTTTTATAACTGTCACTGGAACTATGACGCCATTCTCCTGAAAAATCTGCGTCATGCCGACTTTTATGCCCAAGATACCGCTCGCCATAATACGGTCCTGCTTCTATCTTTTTTCTTTGAAAAAGGTCTTTATCTGAACATCAACTCCAGCCGGCAGGTCCAGCTTCATGAGAGCGTCCACGGTCTGAGGCGTGGACATCAATATATCAACCAACCGTTTGTGGGTACGAATTTCAAACTGTTCCCGTGATTTTTTATCCACGTGAGGTGAACGGAGAACCGTGAAACGGCTTTTTGACGTGGGCAACGGAATCGGACCAGCAACACGCGAACCTGTCCGCCGGGCAGTTTCGACAATCTCCATCGCCGATTGATCAAGGATGCGATGGTCGTAGGCTTCCAACCTGATGCGTATCTTGTCGTTCATCTCGCTTCTCCTGCCGGTGACAAAAGCCGGTTTATTCGAGGATTTCGGAGATGGTGCCGGCGCCCACCGTCCGTCCCCCCTCCCGAATCGCAAACCGCAGCCCCTTCTCCATCGCGATCGGCGTTATCAACTCCACCGTCAACGCCACGTTGTCCCCAGGCATCACCATCTCCACCCCCTCCGGCAACT
>Ga0308414_1000282_pt1 | contig 32251 bp, 27 predicted proteins | sample HotsprSampleOS50_FD_205667 | JGI IMG/M metagenome (GOLD analysis project Ga0308414, IMG submission 205667) | Hot spring phototrophic mat microbial communities from Octopus Spring, Yellowstone National Park, Wyoming, United States - 20090730_OS50 ...
AGTCTTTAGCAATCTGTAAACCTTTAACAACATGGGTCCTTATTATCATAGCTGACATTCTAGGTGTTATTTCTTCATGCTTATTAGGTTTATAATCTTTGTTCTCACCAAAATATTCAGGCATATACATTTTTCCTATATCATGATAAAGTGCCCCTACTCTCCCTAAAATGCTGTTAGCATCTATTTCTTTACAAGCAGACTCAACAATTGTAGAAACCAAAAGAGAATGATGGTATGTCCCCGGTGCTAAAATTTGCATATCTTTCAATATTGGGTTATTAAAATTGCTTAATTCCATCAATTTGAATACTGTTACAATACCAAAAACCTTTTCAAAAAAAGGTAAAAGTCCTATGGCAAAAATAGATGATAAAAGAGGATTTAAACCCGACAAGAATAAGGCAAGTATTTTCTCCTCCTTCTCTATATAATTTGAAAAATAAAGATTATAAATAAAAAACATTATTAGATAAACTAAAGCAATTATAAAAGAGTTTTTTATTATATGTTCTCTGTCTAATACGTTTTTAGAGATCCTTATAAGCAATATACCATTAACCACCATACAAAAAATAGAATAAATATTATCAGCTTTATAAACAATTATAAAAGACAGGTATATTAGAACAGTAATTACTATATTAATAATAGCAGTTTTTTCATCTGTTAAAAAGATAAGCATAAAACATGATATTGATATAGGAAATACTAAACCTAACGGGAAAGAAAACTCAGAAAAAACATTTTGCATTATGTAAATCATAAAGATATTTAGAAATATAAAAAAGTAAAGTGCAGATATTTTATTTTTTTTATGTAAATTGTTCTTTATAAGAATAAACAACAATATATTAAGAATTATTATTATAAAAAAACTTAAAAACAATGCAAAAATACCTTTAGTTATTGTACCTTTACTCTTATATATTTTTAAAGCTTTTAACTGATCTCTATTTTCTTGAGTAATTTTATCTCCCTTTTTAACTATAATCTCATTCTCTTTAATCATTTTTTTTACTGGTTTTATTCTTTTAATCCTGTTGTTTATCTCCTGCTCAGTAAGATACTTGTTTACATATAAGTTGCCCTCTAATAGCAGGAAAACTATGCTTGCAACAGTTTTTGTATACTCTTTTTCTCCCAAAATATCTTTTATTTTTTTCAAGATCTCAAAATATGAAGAATTACTGAAAATAAAATTGTTTATCTGTTTATAATCATTTACAATCTCATTACCATCAATTATCCTTAATGGCAAAGGATTTTTATAATAATTGCTTATATCAAAGTCCTCACTATACTTGTATATCCCATTTTTATAAAAGTCATAAAGTATTGCCTTAGTTTTATCAAGTATTACCCTTTTCTTAAAAAACCTTACTATATCATAAAAGTTTATTCCCTCAAACTTTTTTTCTTTCATAAAGGGATATAGAATAGACTTTATCTCATCCTCTTTTTTTTCTTTTTCCAAATCACTATTAGACAATTCAAATATCTTATCTAATATAAGAGCCTTATTCTCATACAGTGTTAAGTCAAGGTCTAATATCGGTGGTATTTTAGACTTTTCTTCTTGTATGTTAGCCTCTGTCTCTTTAGTATCTATATACCCAATATCTTTTGGAGATATTATGGTTACGGGTGAGATATCACCAGGTTTCAAGTCATACTTTATATCAAATATATTAAAGTTAAGTGAGATAAAAAGTATTATAAATAGTATAAAATTAAAAAGTATTAAATACTTAAAGTTTTGAGTTAAATAAACCAGAAATATAAAAAATCTATTCGTTCTTCTCATATTTTTCAAACGCCTCTATTATTTTAGCAACCAAAGGGTGCCTTACTATATCTTTTTTATCAAAAAAAATAAAACCAACATCTTTCATATCTTTTAATAACCTAAGTGTTATCTCAAGCCCTGACTTTTGAGAAAGTGGCAAGTCTTTTTGAGTTATATCTCCTGTAACAACAACCTTTGAGTTATGGCCCATTCTAGTAAGAAACATCTTTATTTGAGACTCACTAGTATTTTGAGCCTCATCAAGTATTATAAAAGCATTGTTTAATGTCCTGCCCCTCATGTATGCAAGAGGAGCAATCTCTATCTGTTCTCTCTCTTTATATTTTACTATTTCCTCTATAGTAAGCATATCATATATTGAGTCCATTAAAGGTCTTAAATATGGATTTATCTTTTCTTCAAGATTTCCAGGCAAAAATCCTAGACTCTCCCCTGCTTCAACAACTGGCCTTGTTAATATGAGTTTATTAACCTTTTTTTTAAAAAGATAAGATAAACCAGTGGCAACAGCAATGTAAGTCTTCCCTGTACCAGATGGCCCTATTGAAAAAACAAGGTCTTTTTCGAGTATTGTATTGTAGAATATTTTTTGATGATATGTTTTTAAGTTAATCACCCTGTTTGTTGAAACTTTTATAAAATTAGTTATATCTTCAGAATTATTCACTGTGTTTTCTATTATATATATTAGGTCTGCCTCTGTAAAACTTTTTTTCTTTTTCGTTATAGTGAACAGTTTTTCTATAACCTTAACAGTATTATCTACACTATTCTTATTCTCCCCAATAACCTTTATAGTATCTCCTCTTGTAAAAAGAGATACATTAAAAGCCTCTTCTATTATTTGGATATTAGTATTATTAAAACCATATAAGAGAGAGGGATCAACAGAAGGGTCTAAATTAATTATAACTTCCATACTATTTTTTTTCTTTTTCTACCTTTATACCTAATTCTTTTAATTGACTAGGCTCAACAGGTGAGGGGCTGCCCGTCATAAGACAATGCCCTCTTTGAGTCTTAGGGAATGCTATTACATCTCTTATCGATTGAGTCTTTTCTAATAACATTATTATTCTATCCAATCCAAATGCAATTCCACCATGTGGAGGTGCACCAAAACTTAAAGCCTTTAATAAAAATCCAAACTTTTCCTCTGCTTCTTTATCTGTTATGCCTAAAGAATTAAAAACTTTTTTCTGTACTTCAGTATTATGAATCCTTATACTACCCCCACCTAATTCTATTCCATTTAAAACCATATCATAAGCCTCAGCCTTTATCTCATCAAACCTCTTCTCCTCTAAAAGTTTTAAGTGTTCTTTTTTTGGTGAAGTAAAAGGGTGGTGAACTGATACATGTCTTTTTTCATCCTCGCTCCACTCAAAGAGAGGGAAGTCAACAACCCATAAAAACTCCATTTTATTATCATCTATAAGTCCTAAGTCTCTTCCAAGTTTAAGTCTCAAGTTACCTAATGCTGGTAACACTATAGATGGGTGATCCGCACCAAAAAATATTATGTCACCAGGTTCTACACTAAGCCTTTCTTTTAACATATCCAGTTGTTCCTTAGCAAAAAACTTTGTAATAGAACTTTCAAGACCATTTTCAGTTGCTTTTATCCACGCAAGCCCTTTTGCCCCAAAGTTTGCAACATATTGAGTATAATCATCAATATCTTTTCTTGATAATTTTGCACCACCTTTAGCATTTATAGCATACACTATTCCTTTATTGTTCAATGCTGACTTAAAGACATTAAAACTCGAATCTTTTACTATATCTCCAACATCTGTTAATTCTAATCCGAACCTCAAGTCAGGCCTGTCAGTCCCATATCTATGCATCGCATCTTTGAACTTCATACGCCTTAATGGAGTTTTTATCTCTATGCCATAAGTTTCTTTTATGGCAAAAGATATCATCTCTTCCATCAATGTCATTATAGTCTCTTTATTTATAAAAGACATCTCAATATCTATTTGAGTAAACTCAGGCTGTCTGTCTGCCCTAAGGTCTTCATCTCTAAAGCATTTTACTATCTGATAATATCTATCAAATCCACTTATCATCAATATCTGTTTAAACAACTGTGGAGACTGTGGCAAAGCATAAAAAGACCCTATATTCAATCTGCTTGGAACAAGAAAGTCTCTAGCTCCTTCAGGTGTTGACTTTGTTAAAACTGGTGTCTCAACCTCAATAAAACTGTTATCATTTAAAAACTTTCTTACATTATTTACAAACCTTGCTCTGTTTATAAGATTTTTTTGCATAAGTGGTCTTCTTAAGTCAAGAAATCTATACTCAAGTCTCACGTCTTCATTAACTTTTTGATACTCATCAAGGGCAAAAGGTAATGTCTCAGATGTATTTAAAATTGTTATCTTGTCTATAAAAACCTCTATTAAACCTGTTTTCATTGATGTATTTATAGTATCATCTGATCTCTTTTTGACAACCCCTGAAACTGAAATCACATACTCATTCCTTAACTTCTCGGCTGTATTATGTGCCTTTTCTGAAAAAGATGGATCAAAAACTAATTGAATTATACCAGATACATCTCTCAAATCTATAAATATTATACCACCATGGTCCCTTCTCCTATGAACCCAACCATTTAAAACAACTCTTTTATCTACATCCTCTATTGTTACTTCAGTATTTTTTTTTGTTCTTATTAAGTCTTTTTCCAATTTAAACCCTCTTTAAGTATTTAATATCTAAAACTCAAAAATAATATCAAAATTTATGTTAATAAAATTTAGTTAAAACTTGTATTTTTTTAGATTTTAATTTACTCAATCTTTAAAAACTCATTTTATAATTCATTCCTTAACCTTTTTTATGCCATAAGATTTACAAACTTAATACTCTAATAGATTAGTTTTTAGAAAAGAAACCCTATCCTAAGTTTTCTTTTTACAGGTTAATTCAAAAAAAGATATCATGCTATTTTATATTTTAAATTAAATCTTTTATTCAGCTCTATAAGTCTTTATATTCATATAAAGACTATAAAAAGTAAGATAAAAAATAAAAATTTTCTTTCAAATTTTTTAAAAAATTTTTATAAGAATTCTTTAAATTATAAAATAGTATTTTTAAGTTTTTAAGGTTTAATTAATTTAGCAATCTTGCATAAAATGGTATTCTTATAATAACTCTTGTGCCTTTGCCATTCTCATAAAGAGGGCTTTCTAACTTAATATCCCATTTAAGATGATCTAATGCTCTTTTAACAAGTGTGAGTCCAACTCCAGTCCCTTTTATATTTTTATCTTTTATATTTGAAGACCTATAGAAAATATCAAAAACTTTATTCTGCTCTTCTGATGGTATACCAATACCAGTATCAGTTATAAGGATTTTTAAGTCTACCCCCTCAATCACACTCTCTATTGAAACCTTTCCTTCATTTGTATACTTTATCGCATTTGATATTAAGTTATCCAATACTATCTCCAACACATCCACAGGCAGAGTAAGATTTAATCTTTTATCAATCTTATTTTCTATAACGATAGGATTATTTATTCTTATAAAAAGAAGTTTCTCTATTAAAGAGGAAACAAACTGATAAAGATTAATATTTTCCTTTTTTTCTTTCATAACAGTAAAGTCTACTTTGGTTATGTTTATTATATAGGAAATTTTTTCTTGAAGGTCTTCAGTAAGGAGTTTTATCCTTTCTATTAAAGATGGCTCATTAGCATTATTCTGCAAGAGATACGCTATATTGTTTATAGCTGTAATAGGATTTTTAAGGTCATGTATTATAAAAGAAATATTTTTGTTCAATTCATCCTTCTTTGTTTTCAAGGACTCTTCCAGAGAAAAACTTCTTAGAATGTAATAACCAATACCTATGAAAGCAAGACATATCATTATCAAAAAAAACGTACTTATGTATATAGAGTCTTTAAGCTTTTTATCCTCTAGGACAATATCAACATTTCCTATTAAAAACTCACCAATATATATAGGATATATTTTTTCAAGTCTTAGTCTAGACTTTTCTGTTAATTCAGCCTCTACCCTTTTAAAAGGTTTAGTTACATATTCATTTTTGTCAACTATTAAAAAGTTTATTTCCCTCACATATGGAAAAACTGCCTGGATATATCTCTTTTCAGAATATAGAATATCCTTATTATTTAAAACAATACTTGAAACAAAGTCATTCTTTTTAAGAATAAATAACTCTCTTGCCATGTTTTCTAAGACTTGATAGTATTCATGCCTGGAGTTTATTATCCAAGATACTCCCCAGGCTAAAACCATAACAAATATTGAGAAAATAAATATTAACTGTAAAGAAAACTTTTCTCGCATCAGTTTATATTCTTATGACCTCCTGACTATAACAGCTGTCATTTCAGCTTCACATGCAAGCTCATCATTGACAAAAGCCTGACCTTTCATTTTGGCTATAGTTCTCTTAATATTGACTATTTCAATCTCATACCTTATCTGATCCCCTGGCCTAACAGGTCTTTTAAACTTAACACCATCTATTGCAGCAAAATATGGAGAAGAGTTTTTTCTCTCCTCCTCTGTTAAAACTTCTTTTAAAACAAGTATTCCTCCACACTGGGCCATACCTTCAACTATTAAAACACCTGGCATTATTGGGTCACCTGGGAAATGCCCTTGAAAAAAAGGTTCATTGATACTAACATTTTTTATTCCCACTATCTTTTTTTGTTCCCCATTTTCTATTTTTATCACTCTATCAACTAATAAAAAAGGATATCTATGGGGCAAGTATTTCATTATTTCTACAACATCCATAATAATCTCCTTATTTTTTTATTCAAACTTATTAAAACTTATAAAAAAATCTTTTTTTGTCAAGACTTTGTTTTAGTTATGTATAACATTTTGAGACTTTACATTTATCTTAAAAAAGAGACTTAACAACAAAAAAAAAATAATAAATACATCATCTTTAAAAAAAGAATTTAAAGGAGATGAAAACTTGGTATTAAAAAAACATAAAGTGTTAAGTTTCATTTTATGGAATATAAGTTAATTTTTAAGTTTGAGACATACTTTGTTTTAGCTAAACCCTAAAAAAATATGTTTTATCTTTTGAAAATATTTCCTTAATTTTTGAATGAGGATTTACATCTTTTCAAATATAATAGATTAATTTTTAGATAAAAACTCCTTGTCAGTTTTTCTTGTTTTTTTCTTTTGGTTTAAATGATAAGTAAAATATCAGTGGGCTTTTTTTATTCAGAGAATATTTATATAGTTAGTAGTTCTAGAAAAAAATGTAAAGTTATTTGAAAAAATTTTCTTGCAAACTTTTCAATAATTTTTTAGAATCTTTATTTTACAAACTGGATTTTTTAAGTTTAAGTGTTCTTTGCCCTATTAAAGAGATTATATTTTTGAAAAATCAATATGTTTTGTGAAATTTTATTCTAAAATTTTTATAAGGAGAAGTTATGGGTAAAAATGTAGCCATTGTTGGGGCAACTGGGGCAGTTGGGCAAGAAATGATCAAGGTTTTAGAAAGAAGAAAATTCCCTGTAAAAAACATCAAACTACTTGCATCAAAAAGATCAGCAGGGAAAGAAATGACTTTTAAAGGAGAAAAGATTAAGGTAGAAGAATTAACACCAACATCTTTTAAAGGAATAGACATTGCTTTATTCAGTGCAGGGGGATCTGTATCAAAAGAGTTCGCAAAATATGTAGTAAACTCAAATGCTGTTATGGTTGATAATTCAAGTGCTTTCAGACTTGAAAAAGATGTTCCACTTGTGGTTCCAGAAATAAACCCAGAAGATGTGAAATGGCATAAAGGTATAATATCAAATCCAAACTGTTCAACAATAATAATGCTTGTTGCTATAAATCCTATCTACAAAATATCAAGAATAAAAAGGATAATAGCATCAACATATCAAGCAGTATCTGGGGCAGGTGCTGCAGCAATGCAAGAATGTATTGACCAGACAAAAGACTTCTTAAATGGAAAAGAGATAAAACCTGTTAATTTTGCTTATCAGATAGCATTTAATCTTATACCTCACATAGATACTTTCCAGGATAATCTATACACAAGAGAAGAAATGAAAATGGTATGGGAAACAAGAAAAATAATGCATGATGAAGAAATAAAAGTAGCAGCAACAACGGTAAGAGTCCCTGTATTAAGGTCACACTCAGAATCTATTATGGTTGAAACAGAAAAAAGACTGACAATAGAAGAGGTAAGAAATGCTATATCTAAAGCACCAGGTGTAATACTTGAAGATGACCCAGCAAACAAGATATATCCTATGCCATTCTTCAGAGCAGAAAAGGACGAAGTCTCTGTGGGAAGAATAAGATATGACCTATCTAGTGACACAGGTATTATGCTATGGGTTGTAGGAGATCAATTGTTAAAAGGTGCTGCACTTAATGCTGTTCAAATAGCTGAACTTTTGTAACCTTAGTCTAAAGTCACGTGGAACATATTCGTTTCACGTGAAACATTTTAATTTCTTTCAGTATCAACTCACTATTTCCTATCAAAGTATTGTTTTTAGTAGATGGCAATGAATTAATAAATTTTTTCCCATACTGTTTTTTTATTATTCTGGGATCAAGAATGAGTACTGTTCCCCTGTCTTCTTTCCCTCTAATAAGCCTGCCAAACCCCTGTTTAAGCTTTATTACAGCCTCAGGCAAAGAGATTGATATAAATGAGTTTTTCCCCTCCTTCTCTGCCCTTTCATACAATGCCTGTTGTAATGGAGTGTTTGGGGGAGCAAAAGGAAGTTTAACTATTATAAGACTCCTTAAAGTGTTACCCTTTATATCTATACCCTCCCAGAAACTATCAACCCCTATTAAAACACTGCTGTTTTTCTTAAACTTATCTATTATTGCCACCTTCGACTCTTCTTGTTGTGAAAGTATGCTAAAAAATGTATTCTCTCTTAAGTAATTTTTAATCTTATTCACTTGGGAAAAAGAGGTACACAGGATAAGAGTACCCCCCTCGGTTATCTCTATAGCCTTTTTTATAATCTCCATCTGCTTCTCATTTATATCTTCTGAATAATTAATATCACTTGGAATAAGTATCTTAACCTGTCTTTCATAGTCAAAAACAGAGGGCAACATTAAGGTTTCAACATCTTTAATTTTAATGGATTCTTTAAAGACAGAAAAGTCATTCTCTATAGACAGGGTTGCTGAACAAAAAATTGCTGTATTTATTCTTTCTTTCATAACACTTGAAAACTCATCGAAGGGATCTATTGGCACTCTATGGATAACAAAAGAGTTTTTGCTTTTATCAACATCTATCCATTCAACAATGTCTTCTGGACACCCCTTGTATAAAACTTCTAAAAAACTTAAAACAGCGACAAGATAATCAGCAGTATTTTCTAACTGTTTTAAGAGCAAAGGCCTTTTTTCTTCAACCCTATCCTTTTTTCTTATTTCTTTTACAGCCTTTAATATATTGTCTGCAAAAATTTTTATATCTTCCTCAATCTCTACAAAAAATTCTTTTTCAATGATAGGGCTCGTAACTCTTAAAGAGTCTTTTTCTTTCTCCGTTTTTTTTGACAATTCAGAATAAACTCCAAACAAAAATGTTTCCAACTTTTGGCTAAAAAACCTTGTATTTTCAATAAGAGAGGCAACTATTTCCTTTTCTTCTGTAATATCTAGTAATTTTTTTAAAACACCACTTGCCTTCTTACCTTCATAATACAGTCTATTAACCTTGTTTTTTATAGAGTAGGAACTTATTACCTCTTCAAGAGAAAGATATGCCGCTTTTTTTAAATTATGGGCTTCATCAAAAACTATCCTTGTTGTCTTCGGTAGTAATGAAAAAAACTCTCTTTCATCAATAAGGCTTAATATAGTAAGAGAATGGTTAGATATAATTATATCAGAAGAAAATGCTTTTTGTTTTGCCATGTTATAAAAACACGTCTTAAAGTATTTACACTTTTTGTGCAGGCAAGTATCAGGTGTCGAACTTATTTCTTGATATATTTGAGAAATTATTTGAAAAGGCAACTCCTCCAGGTCTCCATTAGAGTTTTTTGCCCATTCTCTTATCTCTTCATATATAGTTTTATCTTCAAAGAGTGAATCAGATATAGCCTCATCAAGTTTATTTTTACAAAGATAATTGCCCCTACCTTTTATTATAGAATAAGAAAATCTTTGCTCCAAGTTGTTTTTTAAGAAAAAAAGATCTTTATCTACAAGCTGATGCTGAAGATTTTTGGTATAAGTAGATATTATAACTTTTTCTCTATTGATAATTGCCCAAAAAATTGATGGTATCAAATAAGATAAAGACTTGCCAGTACCAGTTGGTGCCTCAATTATAACTTTTTTATTTTCATTAAAAGCATCTAACACCTTTTCTGCCATTTTTATTTGAGACTCTCTCTCTTCAAAGTCATCAATTAAAGAAAAAGGGCCATCTTTTTTAAAGTATTTTAGAATATCCTCTTTTTTTATTTTTTTTACTTCTCTTTCTGAGAAAGGCAAAAAAAATATTATTCTTGCAACAGTAACATCATTGTTAATTATAACAGAACTTATCCCTGACATATTCATGAGTTTTTCTGCAAGATAAAGGTCTTGATCACTCGGAATAAGAGAACCATTTGGATGATTGTGAATCACAGCATCACAAGAATAAGCCTTAAGTAAGAACACAGGGGTAAGATCAAAGTTTCCAAATGTTATTGCCTCAACCTCAGTTATCTTTTGCTTTGTCTCATCAAAATATCCTGCAAAAAACACTTCTGTTCCTTTTGCTTCCTCTATTGTTTCTCTCATAAAAGAGATTGCAGAATCTGAAAAGATTAAACTTACTTCTTTTTCCAAAATTAGAAACTCCAAAATTGTTTTTTAAAGACTATAATTATAAAAAACATTATAAATAAAAAAATTAAAAATCCTTTGATATTATAAAAATCCAATTATTTTCCAAAAACATATTTTTTAAAAATAAAGTTTCCCGAGGAAAACCTCGTTGATTTAAAAATCAATCAGTAAGGGAAAACAAAACTTTTTAAACTAAAAAACCTAAAAATACTTTTTAATTTTTTGTTTCACGTGAAACATATTCTTTTATTGTTTTTAATAAGTCCTCTGCCTCACTTTCTTTATATGACCTAAATATTGTATACTTCTTTTCTGGTTTCAAGAAAAACCCAATGTTCTGCCCCTTGACTGCCAAAACTAAAAAACCTGCCTCCCCTTCTTTCAGCCTGTAGTCTATAATATCATCCAAAGACAATAACCATCTTTTTCTAAAGATAAAAACCTTTTCTATCAACAATAACCTCTTTTCAAAATCAAAAACCACTCTATATTTATGGAATATAAAAACAAGTGATGAGCAAGCTATAAAAAAAGAAACTATAGAGACTATTAACCTACTGTTTGGACTTGAAAAAAACACAATTAATGAAAGAAAAAACAGTATAGTGGAAAAATATAAAAATCCTCTTTTATTCGTCCCTTCCTTTTTTATCGATATTGAATTAATGTTTTTATCCACTTTTGTTAGATCAAATGACATACCATCTCCTTTTAAACCGGATCATTTTCTAATGGATTATAACCTGGTTTTACATAAAGATTAGAGTTTATTATTTCATTCTTAAAAAGATCTATCCACTTTTCTTGGGGAATCTCCTCTATAGATATAGAAAAAGCAGATTCATCAACACCTAAAACCTCAACTGCTGTCTTTAATATCTTCTCTGCCAGTAATTTCTTCTTCTCCTCAGGTCTTCCAGGATACATCTTGATTACTATATGAGGCATTATATACTCCTTTAATAAGGTTTAATTAAATTTATTAAAAATAAAATTTCTAGAGACAGGAGATTTGAATGGATATAAAAAGTTATGTTCAGGAAATGGCTCAAAGGTCAAAAAATGCTTATATGAAAAGTGTTGGGATAAAACCTGAAATCAAAAACAAAGCATTATCATATATTGCAGAACTTATAGATAAAAATAGAAATAATATAAAAAGTGAAAATACAAAAGATATGAATAATGGACAAAAAGAGGGATTATCTTCTGCTATGCTTGATAGGCTCCTCTTAAATGATAAAAGAATAGACGCTATGATTGAGAGTTTAAACTCTGTTATTTCTCTACCTGACCCAATAGGAGAAGTATATGATGAAAAGAAACTCAGTAATGGTTTGTTAATAGGAAAACAGAGGATACCATTAGGTGTAATAGGTATGATATATGAGTCAAGGCCAAATGTCACTGTTGAGGCATCATCTCTTACAATAAAGTCTTCAAATGCAATAATACTAAGAGGTGGAAGTGAGGCTATAAACTCTAACAAGATACTCGGGAAAATAATAAAAGAAGGTCTTATGAAGGCAAGTCTACCAGAAGATATGGTCAATGTTATAGAAATAACAGATAGAGAAACAGTTTTGCACCTTATAAGAATGGAAGGGCTTGTTGATGTAATAATACCTAGAGGTGGGGAGAGCCTTATAAAGTTTGTATCAGAAAACTCTCTATTACCTATAATAAAACATGATAAGGGAGTATGTAGTCTCTTTGTAAACTATGATGCTAATAAAGAAATGGCTGAAAATATAGCTATAAATGCTAAAGTTCAAAGACCAGGGGTATGTAATGCTATTGAAAATCTTTATATACATAAAGACTACCCTTACAAAAAAGAACTCATTGAGGCACTCATTAATAAAGGAGTAAAGGTAAAGGGTTATAAGGAAGCTGCTGAGATCACAAAAAACATAGAAAGATTTGAAAACATGGATGAGTTCTCTGTAGAATATCTTGACCTTATAATCTCTGTTAAAATAGTAGATTCAGTCGATGAAGCAATTTATATGATAAACACATATGGATCGGGACACTCGGATTCAATAGTTTCAAACAACTATAACGATATGATGAAGTTTAAAGATGAAGTGTTATCGGCTGCTGTATATCTTAATGCTTCAACTCGTTTCACTGATGGATTTGAGTTCGGTATGGGTGCCGAGATAGGCATAAGCACAAATAAATTACACGCAAGGGGACCAGTTGCACTAAAAGAGCTTACAACATACAAATATGTAGTTTTAGGCAATGGGCAAATAAGAGAATAATATGACAATAATAAACTCTCTTCAAGATATCCCTTCTATAAGTAGTGCGGTAGTAACTATTGGTTTCTTTGACGGTTTTCACTTAGGACATAAAAAAATAATAGATACTGTATTATCACTGTCTAAAGATAAGAAAAAGTCTGTAGTTATAACATTTACCAATCACCCTCTTTCAGTTATCTCCCCTTCAAAGACACCAAAAATGATTTCTCCCTTAGACTACAAAGAAGAGTTTTTATCTTCAAAAAACATTGATTACCTTGTTCTTTTAGAGTTTACCCCTTCTCTTATGAAAATGAAAGCAATAAGTTTTATAAATCACATACTTGAAAAAATAAAGAACGTTGAGTTTGTAATAGGGAGTGACTTTAGGTTTGGATATAAAAATGAGGGGGATTCTTTTTTTCTAAAAGAATACTCTATGATAAAAAAATTTGGAGTTATTGTTGTCCCACCTGTTATAAAAAATGGAATAAGAGTGTCAAGCAGCTTCATAAGAAAGATAATTACTGAAGGAAAGGTAAAAGAAGCAAAAAACTTACTAGGAAGAGAGTTTTTTGTCGAAGGAAAAGTTGCACATGGTGATGGTAGAGGAAAAAAAATAGGATTCCCAACAGCAAATATAGATTTAAGTAGTGAAATTATAGCACCAAAGTTTGGGGTGTACAAAGGATTTACAATAATAGACTCAAAAAAATATGATTGTTTTATTTTTGTTGGAAACAAAAAACTAGGAAAAACACTTGATAATACAATAGTTGAAGCATTTATAAAAGACTTTGATAAAAACATTTATGATAAAATATTAAGAATATTTTTTGAGTCATTTATAAGAGAAGTAATAAATTTTGAAAATACTGAAAGACTAATAGAACAGATAAAGATGGATATATCAAACTTTTCTTAAAACTCTTAAAAAATTGATTTAAAACCCAATCAATTAATACGGCTAAAGGTCTTGACTTTTAAGTCTTCAAGAGTTAATTTTAAAATAGTAAAATTTTAATTTAAAATTTTAAAAATTCCTTATTTTTATTCTTTTTAAAATTGTTAACAATCATCTTTCAAATAAAAAAACTTAGGAGGGAGCTATGAATATAAAACCATTAGGTGAAAGAGTTTTGTTAAAGGTATTACCTGCTGAAGAAAAAACAGAGTCAGGAATAATAATACCTGCAACTGCTCAAGAAAAAACTAATCAAGGTGAAGTAATTGCTATTGGAGAGAGTGAAAACATAAAGGTAAAAAAAGGTGATAAAGTCATATATGATAAGTATGCAGGAACTCAGTTGAAAAAAGGAGATCAAGAATATTTAATAATATCATATTCGGATATCTTAGCAGTAATAAACTAAATAAATAAAATCGGGCAGTGACGCAGTTGGTTAGCGTACACGTCTGGGGGGCGTGTTGTCGCTGGTTCAAGTCCAGTCTGCCCGATTTTTGGATTTTTATTCTTTTTAGCTTTATAAGAAAAGTAGTTATTTACAACTAAATTCTTAAAAAGTAGTCATCAGATTAAAGTAAAAAACTTCAGAATAATAAATATCTTGAATAAATCAAGTCTATATCAAGTTTATATTTTATACCTCAGTACTAGACTAAAAAAGATTTTTAAAAAAAGAAATTTTATTTTAAAAATTTTTCAACAAATTTTTATTAATCCCTTTTTGTATAAACTATTCTTTTTTATTTTTTAGGTGTTCACTTTAATATTAAGCCACTTTATTAAAAAACAGGTTTCTACTTAAGAGTACTTTTAAAAATGCATAAACAATATTTTTCTCATATTCTTAACTTCTTCCCACTTTTAACAATATTTTAACAATAGATTAACATTTTCTTAAAAACATGGGTGTATCCTTTATATCTATTTTTAAAAAACCTAAGGAGAAATAAAAATGTTATTAAGTAAAAAATTATGGTCCTTAAACCATACAAAAAACAGCAAGGGAAGAAGACCATCACTTATCTTCTATATAACACCTTACTTGTATAAGATTAAAAATTTTACCGCAAAAATAGAGTTTAGAATTGAAAAAGACCAATATGTTATAAAAACTGCCACTGACTATAAAGATATTGAGAAAGTTTTGAAATTAAGACATGAAGTTTTCTATACTGAACTCCTGAAAAAAAATCTAATAACAGGCATAGATGTTGATAAGTTTGACTTTATTTGTGACCATTTAATGGTTGAAGACAAAAATACTGGTGAATTAATAGGTACTTATAGACTAAACTCATCTCTATTTTCTTCTAACTTCTACTCAGAGACTGAGTTTGATATCTCAAATATACTTAAACTTCCTGGAATAAAGTTAGAATTAGGAAGGGCATGTATACATAAAGAACACCGAAATGGAATTACAATCGCTCTTTTATGGAGTGGTTTAAGTGAATATATAAAATTAACAGGAACAGATTATCTTTTTGGTTGCTCTTCAATTAAAACAACTTCTCTAAATGAAATTGTTTATATAGAAAAATATCTTCAAACTTATCACTATGCACCAGAAAGTCTACGTGTTATTCCTAAAAAAAAGTTTAAAATTAAAAACCTTCAAAAAAAAGTTGAATCACTCAAAGAATATGACTCAAAAGAAGCAAGAAAAATGATACCTTCACTCTTAAAGTCTTATATAAAGACTGGTGCTCTTATATGTGGTGAGCCTGCCCTTGATAAAGACTTTGAATGTATAGACTGTTTTACGCTCCTATATGTAAGTCAAATGAATAAAATAGTAAAGAATAAGTTTCAAATATGATTATTATAGGTTTAATAAAGACTATTACAGGTATTTTTTGGCTTTTAGCCTTTTTGGTATACTCTTCATTAGTTTCTTTATTCTTTATTAATAATGATGAAAAAAGAAGATTCTATATAAAGACAACATCCTGGTTTTCAGAAAAATTCTTAAAAATTATTGGAATGAGTGTAATAATCAAAGAAAAAGACCTTGAAAAAATAAGGTCTTTTCATGGGTTAATCGTATCAAACCATTTATCGTATCTAGATATCCTTATATTATCATCCCTTAAACCTTCAATATTTGTTAGTTCTGTAGAAGTTGAAAAAACATTATTCCTAGGCAAAATTGCTAAAATTGGGGGTAGCATTTTTGTTGAAAGAAGAAGCAAGTCTTCAATTATAAATGATATTCAAAAATTATCTTCAACTCTAAAAAAAGGATTTAGCATTACCCTTTTCCCTGAAGGTACAACAAGTAATGGTGAAAAAATTTTGAAATTTAAGAAGTCTTTATTTAACAGTGCTATAGAGTCTAAAGTTTCTGTGTTGCCCATATGTATCAAATATCTATCCATTAATAAAAATCCTATAACTGAAAAAAACCGTGATAAAGTTTACTATTATGGTTCTATTAAGTTCGCCCCTCATTTTTTCAAACTTTTCTTTGCTGGCAAAATAGAAGTAAAAGTAAAAGTTTTATCTCCTATTGATGTAAATAAAAACCCTTGCCGAAAAGAATTAACAGAAAAAGCTTATGAAAAAATATCTTTTGCTTATGCTGAAATCTAGCTTTTAGGGAAAAAACTCTCTGTCTATTCTTTTTTTTCTATTCTTTTTCAGGCTAAAAAGAGAAAGAAGATATAGACACTTTATTATTTATTAAGACCTTATATAAAATTATAGAGATTACAAAAAAAGTATTTTGTGTTTTATGTGGTTTTTAAAACATTTAATCTTGGATTTAATAGCCAACAGTGCTTACGAATCTCTAATTTGTTTAAGTTCATCATTAAATCTAATATATGTAAATTGACACTTCAATTATACCATTTTTAATTTACTAATCATTATTTTTCTCTATCTCTTTCATTTTCAAGAACTTATAGAAATTATTTTACTCTAAATAGGAAAGAATTACTAGTTAAAAACTTAGTTTTTTTAATAAAAATATTTAAATATTATTTTTACAACAATCATTTATTTAATTAAAACTTAATATTTAAGCTTGCCGAAAAACCAAAAGTTAACTTAAATGTGTAACAATTGGTTCAAATATCCTTTATTAGAATTTGTCTTAGATTGCAGACATTAAGCTATTCCAAAAACGATTTTAACAAAATTGATAGATTTTTTATCTCCCTAATCAATTTTCTACATGCCTTTTCTGCATCGAATACTGGCCACATATATCGATAAAATGCTTATAAATATCTCTATCGTTCATGTTGTTTCCCCCCAGATTCTTGTATTTAAGTCTAATTCTTCTACGATTTCAATCGCCAGCATCAGGTCCTGGTAATATTCCTGGATAATGGAAAAGTCCAAGAGAGTCTTAAAAATTTTGGGTTCAAACAAATCTTCATGATAGGGAATAGCAACAAATATTTTATTTGAAACAAAAGACAAGTAGATTTGCTTTTCTGTTTTCTTTCGGAAGTCAGTAATTCTTTTCATCAAACTTGTAGAAAGTGTATATACCTGGCTTCGATTTGATCGCTTCCATAGACAACAAAATATTTTTCAAACTCTACATCTTCCATTTTTATCAATTTACCACGCATTTTATTCCATGATTGGAAAAGGTTGCCTATCAAACTCCCAAACATTTTTTGTTCTGTATCAGGTAAAATTAAGGTGTATCCTTTAAAGTTTTTGTTGAAATCAGCTATAAAAAACAGACCCTTGAAAATTGTATGCCAATCGGTTTGTTTATAACCTTCGCTGTTTTTTGTTTCTGTTTTATATTCCGTATGAAGTTCTGAGAATCTTATGTTTGTTTTTCCCAAAAGCCCATAGACGAGATCATCGCCTCTGTATTCGTCAGGTTCTCTGGGGAATATCCCGCTTCCCATATAATCAGACTGAGAAATACAACTTTGAGGAAGGTAATTAAGATTAGGATCAATAAACTTGATTATTTTGGCTATTACACACGATTTAAAATTGGAAACATACTCCTTTTTAGTTCCTCTAGAAAGAATAACCCAAAGGATAATAATACCTACCATTGGAATTAATGCAGTCAATTTAAAAGAATAAGTATTAAAAAAAAGAATTATAGATATCCATGTGCCCAAGCCACATAAAAGGTTGATGAGAATAAGTTTTTGAGCTAATTTTTTTCTATCCAGTTCAAGGGTTTCTAAATCTTTTTTTAGTTCAACGTTGAAAAATTCCTTGAGTTCTTCAATGCTTTTCATACTAACCGCCTATCAACTATGAGTTGAAAAGGTGTTTTACATTAACATTTTTTCTTTCTTCTTCCGTTATTTCAAAGATTTTTTTCTTTTTATAACTCATAATACCAGCGAAAATATTTGTAGGAAACATTTCAACAGCATTATTGTAATCTGTAACAGCCGCATTATACGCTCGTCTGGCTGCTGAGATTTGCTCTTCAACTTCATTTAAAGCAGACTGAAGCTGAAGAAAGTTCTGATTGGCTTTTAAAGTCGGATAATTTTCAACGGCAACCATAATGCCACCAAGCATTTTACCCAGTTTATTGTTTAAATCCATTTTTTCTTCGTCTGTTAGATTACTGGACATAGAGCTTTTACCCGCATCTCTGTTATGTTCTTTAATGTCTGAGATTCATGCTTCATATATTCTCTAACTGATGCGACTAAATTGGAAATTAAGTCATACCTTTTTTCAATACAGCATCTATGCTTCCCAAAACATTTTCCACCTGGTTTTTCTTCCCAATAAGAGTATTATAAAAAATAATCGGAAGGATTATAAAAAAGAATACGGCAATGAATAAAATAGCAATATTAATCGCCATAAAAAACTCCTTTTTAGCAAGTTATTAATAGAATTTAAGAATGTAAAATATGTCATGTCAAGTAAACAAATTTTAGTACTTAATATAGAGTATTTTAGTTAAAACTAATTTTTTGAACATTATAAATAATCTTTATTAAAAAATCTTAGATTATCTGGTCGATTTTAATTCTAATATTCTATTTTAATATTCTAGATGCTTAAGTAAATTAATATAATTTTTCTTAAAGATAGAGCAATTTAAATAATTACCTAAAATTTTATTTTAAAATTTTTAAATAACCTTGTTCGTCTGGTTTTACTTTATCAAAAATCTTTATTATCTTACCATTCTCATCTATTATAAAAGTTGCTCTATTAGTACCAAAATACTCTTTTCCATACATACTCTTTTTTACCCATTGCCCATACATTTCTATCACTTTGTGATCAGGGTCACTTAGTAAATAAAAAGGAAGTACAAACTTTTCTTTAAACTTTTTATGAGACTTTGGTGGGTCAATGCTTATACCTATAACAACAGCCCCTTTTAAAAGTATATCATTATAAACATCTCTAAAACTACAAGCCTCTTTTGTACAACCTGGTGTGTTGTCTTTTGGATAAAAATATAAAACAACCTTTTTACCTCTAAAATCAGATAGTTTAATGTCTTTTCCCTCATCTGAAATAAGAGAAAAGTTTGGTGCAATATCTCCTTTTTTTAACATAAAACCCCCTATTTAATTTAGTTTATTTTTTGGAACAATGCTTTATAAAGCACTTTTTAAAAAAGTATTTATTCGTATTATAAAACTATAAAAATACAATTTTTCTAAAAAAAGAGCAAACTTTTTCTTATAAAGTTTTTAACAGGTTTCGGGAAACTTCGTTCTTATAAATCAATCTTTTTGAGTTTTTAAAGTTTTACTGGAAATTAATAATGAAACTTTCTAGAAAAAAGTTAGTTGCGTGTTTCTTTGTCTCCATATCTAAAATAGGGAAAAAAAGTAAATTGTTTCTTAACTTTTCAAAGTCTAATCTCTTTGCAATATCCAAATATTTTTTAAAAATAAAAGGATTAAGTCCCATCTTTTGCTGAATTTCATTCTCCGATATTTTATCTCTCAACATTTTTTTTAAATTATACAATATTTTAAGAGAATAAAAGAGACTGCTTATTAATTGCGACTTATAGTCAGTGTTTAAGTTATTAATCTCTAATATAGAAGGCTCTTTTTTACCAGAAATTATATCATCCACTATTGAAAAAACAGAGACATCAATCTCTTCTAAGATATAAGGTATATCATGAATACTTATATCTTTTCTATTTTTCAAAAACTCATCTAACTTGTTTAAGTCAGTCATACTGGTAATATTCTTAGATAAGAAGTCTATAATAATAGGACTTAATCTATTCCCAAACTTTTTTGATAAAACATTGGATATCTGATAAGGTTTTGGTAAAAAACAATTGTTTAATTCTATATTAAATCCATTTTTATTTAATGCCTCTATCTTACTCTCCACCTTTTTAGGCTCTTCATCAGTATAAAAAACTATTACAAGAAAGTTTTTAGTATCCCTAGAGAGTAAGAAAGAGATCTCATCAAACTTTTGCACATAAACCCTTATATACTTAAGAGAATAGAAAAGACCTTCTGAATATATATCATCTATATTTCGTAGATTAAAAGACTCAAGATAGATTTTTTCAATTTCTTCATTCAAACTAAATATTTTTTTCTCTAATTCATGTACCTTGTTTTTTATAAGTTTTACATCATTTCCATAAAAAACATAAGTCATTTTTATTATTTTATAACATCTAATTTGCTTTCTTTTGCCTCTATAGACTCATATATAAGTTTTTTCTCATTCTCAGAAATAGAAAAAGTTATTTTTGACCCTGTTGTATACCATATAGTATCATTGCCTTCCCTTTTGCCAAACTGTCCATATTTTTCTGTAAGACTTGAAAATATAACATCTTCTGACTGAGTCTTTGGAAACTTTATCTCAACTCTATAAAGCTCTTCTTTTCCGTCTCTCTCTTTAAACAAGAAAGTCACTGGAGTGTCAGGCTTTGTATTATCAACTATCTCTTCCTTTGAAACAACCAAAACAACTTTTTTCTCAAGTTCAAGCAAAGTCTTAATATCTTCAAGAGACATGCCCCATTTATACTTACCATACCCTTCTTCACTCTTTTTCTTTTTATCCTGTCCTATTCTTTCAGAAAAAGAAGTGTTGCCCGACTCAACCTCAGTCATAATACTTACAACAACTGGTAATGATAAGTCTTTTATTTCAGGTATTTCTTTAAGTTTTTGAATATCTGTAGTAAGCTTCCTTACTATTATCTCCCCTGACATATAAAGAGGTTCTTGTTTTATACTAAACCTTGTATTATATTTTTTAAAGTCATCAGAAAAGTCTTTAATATAGATATTACCTGCATAATTTATCTTTCCCTTTTCAACATTTACACCAAATCTTTTTTCAGTATAAATTTCTTTAACCTCTTTAGTACTTGATGTCCTTGTTATTGCAGGTGAATTGTTCTCTCCAAAAAACTCACCTATATAATAGTATCCTTCTTTAACTGCAAACACAAAAAAATCTTCACTATCTGGATCAATTCTTAGTTCTTTATCTCCCCCAGTTTCACCTTTAAGCAAAATATAAATTGGGAGTTCTTGTATATTGTTTTTAGCAAAAGAAACACTGAAAACTAAAATACCATATTCATCCAGGTCTTTTTTCTCAAAAGAACTAACTTTTTTTATATGTTCACTACTGCATGATAAAAAAAATACAATACTTAAAAAAAACAGAATAATTTTTTTCATTTTAAACCTCCATTGTCAAAGCATTTGATAATTATACAAATATTTATATATTTAAAACTTCTTTCATAGAAAAAAGCCCTTTATCCTTATTTACAACCCATAAAGCAGCCTCAACAGCTCCTTTAGAAAATGTTTTTCTTGAATGTGCTTTATGAACAAACTCAATCCTTTCTCCTAAAGTAGAGAATATTACATAATGCTCACCTATTATGTCCCCTGCTCTTACTGCTAAGACACCAAATTCTTCTTTTGTCCTCTCTCTTATCCCTTCTCTTCCAAATACAGCATCTTCTGGATAATTTCTACCACTTGCCTTTGCAGCAATCTCTGCCAGTTTTAATGCTGTACCACTTGGTGAATCTTTTTTAAACCTGTGGTGATACTCTACAATCTCAAGGTCATAGTCTTTATTTTTGGATAAGACACCTGCCGCTTTCTCTAAAATACTTAGAAGTAAATTTATACCAATACTATAGTTTGGGCTTATAACTATAGGATAATAATTTGAAAACTCTGTTATCTTTGCATTATCTTCCTTACTTAAACCTGTTGTTCCTATTACAAGTGGTTTTTTATATGACTTGTTAATTTCTGCCAATTTAATTGTACTAGAAGGAGTAGAAAAGTCTATAATTACATCACTACTTTTAAGCATTTCTTCACTATTAGAACCCAACTTTAAACCAAAAAAATTTTTTCCATTTTCAGGATGATCTTCCCTTTCGCAAATATACGATAAAATACAGTCCTTAGTTTCTATAACAGAATTACACAGTTCAATTCCCATCCTACCCCTTGCACCATTTATACCTATTCTAATCATCTTTTTTCTCCTCTTTAGCTTGTGGGAAACATTTTTTACACTTAATATAACCACTCTTTTCTGGTATAGACCTTATGTACCATCTTAGTTCAGGGTCAATCATATAAGCGTCTGGACATGGATTTTCAGTAGAGTGAATTATCTTGCTATCAGCTGAGCCAACATAAGGTGTATGCTTTAATATAGGCTTAATATTTTTCTTATTACTGAACATTTTAGAAAACATTGATCCTCCTTGGATTATTGAATATTTTTATTTTAAAATTGAAATTTAACTTATTTAAAATTTAACCTATTTAACATATTTATCTTTATTTTTGATTTTTTAATATTCTATTTTTTAATAAATACCTAGTTAAAAATCATTTTTTGATTATCTTAAAATCTATTTTTAGGTAGTATTTTATTTATTACCACTTTGGCTAAATATTAGGTTTATAGATTTTGAAGATGTGCTAAAAAAAATATTTTTAAAAACTCGTCCTTTCAATTTTTTAAAAGACAAATTATTTATTTTTAGTATTATTCAGATTAAAATTTTTAATAATAAAACAAAAAAGAGGTATAAAATGTATAAGTTTTTCAATAACAGAGTAATAGTGAAAGTTGGAGATATAACAGAGGAAGACACTGAAGCCATAGTAAATGCTGCAAACTCAAGTCTTATGGGTGGTGGTGGAGTGGATGGTGCAATTCATAGAAAGGGAGGGGCAAAAATATTAGAGGAATGTAAGAGAATAAGAAAAAAATACATTGGAGGACTTCCAACAGGCGAAGCAGTTATTACAACAGGTGGTAATTTAAAAGCAAAATATGTTATACACACAGTAGGCCCAATCTTTTTATCTGACCCAGACCCTGACAATAACTTGATAAAGTGTTACTATCACTGCCTAAAAATAGCAAGAGAAAATAACATAAAAAGTATTGCATTTCCGTCTATATCAACCGGTGTATATGGATTTCCAAAAGAAAGAGCAGCAAAACTGGTTTCAAGTTTTATTGAAAATTATGTAAAAAACTATGATAAACCTGAAACAATAAAACTGGTTTTCTTTTCTGAAAAAGACTTAAAAATATTTTTAGAAAACATAGATTGGGAAAAATAGAGGGGAGAACCCCCTCTAAAAATTGAGTCTACTTAGCTAACTTAGCTATTAAAGGAACCAAAACAAGAGAAACAATTGACAATAACTTTATAAGTATGTTAAGTGATGGTCCTGATGTATCTTTGAATGGGTCACCAACAGTGTCTCCTGTAACTGCTGCCTTATGAGCATCTGATCCCTTTTTATGTCCTTCAAGTTTTCCAGCTTCTATGTACTTTTTAGCATTATCCCAAGCTCCACCTGCATTAGCCATAAATAGTGCTAATAAAACACCTGTTATTGTTGAACCTGCAAGAACACCTTGAACAGCCTTATAACCTTCAGACCCAAACAGTAAAGCAACAATTACTGGTGTTAAAATTGCTATAAGACCTGGAACAATCATTTTTGCTATAGCTGCCTTGGTTGAAATATCAACACACTTTCTATAGTCAGGTCTTGCTTTACCTTCCATAAGTCCTGGTATTTGTTTAAATTGTCTTCTTACCTCTTCAACCATATTCATTGCTGCTTTACCTACTGACTCCATGGTAAGAGCAGAGAAAAGGAAAGGCAAGAATGCACCGATAAAAAGACCTATAACAACTATAGGGTCTAGTACATTTATTATTAAATTGCCAGCTTTATCAATCATACCTGTTACATCCACTCTTAATGATGACAAGTTTGTAAGTAGTGATGAACCAAAAGCAGAGAACAATGCTAACGCTGTTAATGCAGCAGAACCTATTGCAAAACCTTTTCCTATTGCTGCTGTTGTGTTTCCAAGAGCATCTAGCTTATCAGTTACACTTCTTATCTCTGGCCCTAATCCAGACATCTCTGCTATACCACCTGCATTATCCGCTATTGGACCATAAGCATCAACAGTCATTGTAACACCAACTGTTGCAAGCATTCCCACTCCAGCAAGACCTATACCATAAAGTCCTACTAGCATATAAGAGAAGAAAATACCTACAACTATTAGTATAATAGGAATTACTGTACTCTCCATACCTACTGCAAGTCCTGCTATTATGTTTGTTGCATGCCCTGTTTCTGATGCTTTAGCTATTTTCTTTACAGGGAAAGAAGAAGTATACCACTCTGTTATGAGTCCTATTAATATACCAACTAAGCTACCTACTATAACAACAATAAAAGGAGAATAGTTCACATTATCAGAAACAACTAACCAAGGTCCTTTAATTGAAGATAAGTCAAATATTCTTATTCCTATATACGAACCAACAAAAGTCAATATTGTTGCTATATATGTAGTATTTCTTAAAGCAGCCGCTGGTGATGCTTTTTTAAATATTTTAACTGAAACTATACCAATTATTGAAGAAACAAGCCCAACAAATGCAACAAATATAGGATAAAACATTGTTCCAAAAACGGTATCTTTTGAGACTTCCTTACCTATAAACATACTCGCTGCTATTGTTATTGTTGCTATAACCGAGTTTACATAAGATTCAAATATATCAGCCCCCATTCCAGCAATATCACCAACATTATCACCAACATTATCAGCTATTACAGCTGGGTTTCTTGGATCATCTTCTGGAATACCCGCCTCTACCTTACCAACAAGGTCTGCTCCAACGTCTGCTGCCTTTGTATATATACCACCACCTACTCTTGCAAACAATGCTATTGATGAAGCACCCATACCAAAACCAGATATCAAATTAACTGTATTAGGATCCCCCCAGATTAAATAAAGTAGTCCTAATCCTAAAAGTCCTAGTGAAGCAACTGAAAGACCCATTACTGAACCACCACTATATGCAATCTCAAGAGCAGAATCTTGTCCCTTCTTTGCAGCATTAGCTGTTCTTGAATTAGCAGCAGTAGCAGACTTCATACCAAAGAATCCTGCAAGTATAGAAAAAACAGATCCACCTAAGAATGAAAGACCAACTTCTAACTGAAAACCTAATGTTAATAACACAAAGACTACTACTATAAAAACAGAAAGATAAATGTATTCTCTCTTTAGGAATGCCATCGCTCCCTCTGCTATAGCCTTTTCTATTTCCACCATCTTTTCATTACCTGGGTCTTTTCTTTTTAGGGCTATATATGTTAATAGTGCCAGTATAAGCCCAATCAAAGAAACTATTGGAACCCATATTTGTATATTCATTCTTCTCCTCCTCTTAGTAGAAATTTTTGTTTTAAAATTTTACTCAAAAATTTAATAAAATTAATATACCCCATAGATTACAAAAGAGAAAATGAATAGATAAAAACTATAAAAATTTCAAAAAGACTTTATCTGCTTAGTATTAAAAGGTCTATACTCAAAAAAGTAATTTTAATTATTCTAATATATTGCCCTGATTATTTGTTGCTATTCAGGAATATAAGACTATATTAGTCAATTATTTAAAAATATTTTTTTAATTTTAAAAAAATAGTATTAATAATTTTAAGCATTATCCTATTTAATCTTTGCCATATAAGGAGTACAGGTTTAAGAGCACTAAACTATTTTTATGACAAATACTATCTACCAAGTTTTTTCTTGCACTTCCTTTGTAGGCTTAAAAAATATTTCAAGGGCACTTTACAATTTATCAAAAAACTTTAATCTCCACAGGTCTTTATCTTAATGTGAAGACTAAAAAAATAGAAATTTTTCTTATAAATTATTCCTTTTAAATTCTCAAGAATTGATTGTCTTATGCTTAAACTTCCAAAAAATTATCACTTAAAAGCGTATACAACCATAGAGCTTGTCAAAGCAAAGTTCTTGAAATGTATATAACCCTTAAAGTGATAATAGGATATAGTAAACCATCTTAAATAGTCTTTTAAGGACTTAAAATCTCTCCTTGCCTTAAGAAGTTTAGGTATCAAACCAAAATCTACTGGTCTAAAAACCTTTATTTTTTTAAATCCTATTTCTTTTAACTTATTGACAAGTGTTTTACTTGGAAAAAAATGCAAATGATAAGGTATAAAATAATGATAGTCAATCCCTGCCTTTCTTGCCTGCAATCCATTCATATCAGCAGTTTGAATGACTAAAACACTATTTTTTTTTAAAATATCATAACATGTATTAAGAAAAAACAAAGGGTTATCAAGGTGTTCTATAACCTCTATCATTGTTATAACATCAAAAAAGTTTTTCTCAAAGTTTCCATTTATGTTTTTAAATACTCTCCCCTTTCCCAACTCATTTTGGGCATATTCTCTTGAATAGTCAGATATTTCAACACCATAAGGATCAAAACCCATAAGTTTTGAAAAAGATAAAAATCCACCAAAAGAACAACCAATGTCTAATATTTTTGGTTTATCTGTTTTTAAATAACTTTTTATTTTATTTAGTCTTGCCTTCCAAACATAAGAATTATATTTAAAACTCTTTCTCTCATCTTCATAACTACAAACTTTGTTTCCACCATAATATTCCTTATCATACATTTTCTTCAAATCCTCAGGTGATGGAAAAGGATACTGAAACATCAAACCACAATTTTCACACCTATATATATCTATTTTAAAGTCTTCTATTTTTTTTTCATAGAGTTTATAAGAGTTACTCTTACAGAAATTACATAATGGTTCTTTCATTCTTATTCCTTAAGTTTTTTTATAAAGTTCTAGTATTAAAAAAATACTTAACAGTTTATAACTATTTAATCTTAAAAAAATTAGTCCTAATTATTTTAAGCATTACCTCTTTAATCTATGTTGTATAAGCACTCATTCCTTTAAGAGTCACTAGATTAGTTTTAGGATAAATACTATCTACCAAGTTTTATCTTGCTCTTCTTCTGTAGGCTTAAAAAAATATTTCAAGGGCACCTTACATTTATTAAAAAACTTTAATCTCCATAGGTCTTTATCTTAATTTAAAAACTATATAAAATAAATTTTCTTTGCAAATTTTTAAAAAATTTTTATAAAGATTTTATTTTCTAAATCAGTTTTTTAATTTCTTAAGAATGTATTACTTTATGCTTTAAATTAAAAACCTTCCTCTTTTTCTGCCTGTAATGACCTCATTACTGCTCTTTTCTTATGCTCTTCCTCTGATAAACTACAGTAATCTCCAGGCTCTGTACCCTCTATAAACAAAGCATTATAATCTACATACTCGTCACATTTACCCTTAGCAGGGACCTTACCTGATAGAATGCAGACTGGCTGCTTCACTAAGGAAAGACCATCATAGGTAAAAGACCCCATTATATATGTTTCAAGTGCTTTCTTAAATACTGCAGCTAAAACAGGAGCAGATCCTACCCCACCTGTTATAGTTTTTGAAAATCTTTTATTTGTATCTTCTCCAATCCATACTGTACCAACTAACTCAGGGTTTATCATATTAAACCATATATCTTTGTTATCTTGTGAAGTACCAGTTTTTCCAGCCAAGTCAACATTTACTAAACCATAATTTGATGGTATCCATCCAGCGGTACCCCCTGGTCTTAGTACTTCCCTCATCATTTTAGCAACTAGAAATGCTGCCTCTTTAGAAACTATTCTTTTTGGAATAGACTTCTGAGTCTCATATATAACTTTTCCTTTTGGATCTACTATTTTATAAATGTAAAAAGGTTCAACAATTTCACCCATATTAGCAATCATTGTATAAAGTTTATTTAATTCAAAAGGACTCATATCTACAGCTCCTAGAGCCAATGATAGTTGATATTCAGGCATCCTAGTATTTGTTTCCGTAGAAGACCAACCAAGAGTTTCAGAGATTATATTTATCATACCTTCAACACCTGTCTTATAAGCAACTTGGGCTGCTATTACGTTTGATGAATATTTTATAGCCTCTGTTATGTTTAGATATCCTCTATATTTATCTCTGTAGTTTTTAACATTCCAGTATCTATATTTTTTTGGTGCACCCTCTATCTCTATCGTAACCTCTTTATCTTCAAATACATCATAAGGTGTTATTACCTTGTTTTCAATACCGGAAATATATAAAAATGGTTTTAATGCACTACCAACATGTCTTTTAGCCTGAAATACCCTATTTAACTGATTATCCTGAGTAAAACCATCTCCTCCAATCATTACTCTTATCTCACCAGTATAAGGTACAGTCATAATTACTGCACCCTGAATACTATTATAGTTCTTAGGTGATAAAAAACTCTCATTTCTTATCCACTTTAGATTAGACTTAAGTGTATCTAAAGTATAAACCTGAAGGTCTTTGTCAAATGTGGTATATATTTTGGCACCATCATTATTGACAAAAAACTCCTCTCCTATCTTATCAACAATAAACCTTCTTACCTCTTCCATAGCATAAGGACAGTAGTTTGTCTTTACTATATTTTTTCTTTTGTACATATCTTTTTGGTTAAAAAAGTGTTTATCCCAAAAATCTTTATATATCTTATTAACATCTTTTTCTTTTATATATCCAACTTCTGCCATTCTCTTTAAAACAGCGTAGTGTTTAGCCTTAGAAGAAGTTAGGTTAACAAATGGAGAATATTTATATGGATTTGAGATCAAAGATACCAATAAAGCTGACTCTCCAATATCAAGTTCTTTGCTTTTTTTATTAAAATAAAGAAGAGAAGCATTCTCGACCCCATAAGCACCATGACCAAAAAATATTAGATTTACATACATCAATAAAATATCTTTTTTTGAAAACCTTTTCTCTATCTCTTTAGCACATAAAAACTCATATATTTTTCTTTTTATACTCCTTTCTCGAGTAGTAAAAAGTATCTTTGAAAGCTGTTGTGTGATTGTACTACCACCCTCTGCTATTCTAAGTCTAATAATATTTTTAAAAAATGCTCTTATTATAGCTTTGTAGTTTATACCATCGTGGAAAAAAAATTCATCATCTTCTGTTGAAAAAAGAGCAAACAAAAAGTTTTTAGATACATTTTTTAATTCAATATAATTTCTCTTTTCAGTAGTAAACTCTCCTATAACCCTTCCTTTGTAATCATAAACTGTTATAGGTATTTTCACATTTTTAAGGCTGTGTTCTTTTCCACCAACATTTTTATATAAAAAGTCTTCCTCTGTTTCTTTCTCTATAGTATTAAAAAATATTTCTGCTTGTTTTATTATTTCTTTTTTCTCAAAGTTCCATTCTATTATTACATAAAGAATATACAAAAATAAGATTATGAAGATAATAATCGAAGTTATAAAAAAACTAATTAAAAACTTTTTAAATCCTTTTTTTTCTTTTATACTCTTTAATTCTTCTTGTATCTTTTTTTTAATCTTAAACATGTTGTTAAGAAGCCTCTTAATAGTGATTTTATATTATATATTTAAACTTATTAACTATTATCTATTATGTTATCAAAAATTGTTAACAACTTAAAAATATGTTCTAAAATACTAGTTTTTTTTATGTTTAAAAATTGTTAGTTTTCTGATAATCTTTTCAACAACTCCTCATAGTCGTTTCTTATAGAAGAGTTTTTCTGAATTTCTTTTTCTATTTTTTTACATGATAGTACGACTGTTGAGTGATCTCTCCCTCCAAACTCCTTACCTATTTGAGAAAAAGTTGTTTTTAATAATTTTTGACACATAAACATAGCCATTTGTCTTGGCAGAGAAACTACTTTATTTCTGTTAGATGAAACCAGTTCACTTACTTCTATATTGTAGTACTTTGCTATTTCTTTTTTAACATCTTCAATTGATAAGAACTTTTCTTTTGCTCTTGTTGTTGTAAGAATATCTTTCATTTCATTTTCTAATAATTCTAATGTTATTTCCTTATTTGTTATTCTTATTAATGAGTCTATTTTGTTTACTGCAGATTCCAGGTCTCTGACGTTTGTAGTTATGTTTTCAGCCAAAAAATCTATTATTTCATCTTTAACTTTTTCCAATATGTTTATTTCTTTAAGTTTTTGATTTAATATCTTTTTTCTTGTTTCTAAGTCAGGTTGTTTTATATCAACTACTAACCCCCAACTGAACCTGTTTATAAGTCTTTCTTCTATTTTTTTGAGGTCTTTTGGTGGTTTATCACATGCAAACACTATTTGTTTATTGTTAAGATATAACATATTAAATGTGTTAAATAACTCTTCTTGTGTTTTTTCTTTATTATCTTTTTCTAAGAATTGTACATCGTCTAATAGTAAGACGTCAAGGCTTCTATATTTTGCTCTAAAACTATCTATTTTTTTCTTATTTATTGAGTTTACATAATCATTTAAATAGTTTTCGGCTGTTACATATATTATTTTTATTTCAGGCTTGTTTTTTATAATATAATTTGCTATTGCCTGTAGTAGATGTGTTTTACCTAATCCTACACCACCATATATAAAAAATGGATTGTATCTTTGCCCAGGATATTGAGAAATTATAACAGATGCCGAGAAGGCAAGTTCATTACTTGGGCTTTTTATAAATCTATCAAAAGTAAACTTTGGATTTATGTCTACTACATAAGACTTATTTGATTGAATCTTTTTAATATTAGAAAAGTTTTCAATTTCTGGTTTTTCATTCTTATATATAAAAAGATTATCCTCTTCTGTATTGTTTTTTAATGTTATTTCTATTTTTATCTCTTCCCCTGAGACTTCTTTTAGAATTTTTTCTAATTCTGATTTAAAACTTTTATTTATTTTATCTATAATTACTTTGTTTGAAACAGAAAGAATTATTTTTTTTTCATTCTGATTATAATCTATGTACTCAAGATTAATTATCCACAGGTTATAGTCTTCAGGGAATTTTTGTTGAAAAATATTTAGGACTTTAAACCAAGTTTTAACAATGTTTTCCATATTTTTTAAACAACCTTTATAAAGTTTTAAACAAAATTTTAAAATAAAATTTAATTTTAAAATTATTTAAATCTTGTTAAAATAAGGTAAGATTAAATTTTTGTGAAATTTCTTTTGTTGTAGACTTTTTTAATTTCACCTTTTATTATTATCCCACTGTTATAGAAAGCAACCTCTTTTAATTGTTCTAGTATTTTTTCTTCTTTTCCATCAATTGATATTTTAACAGGAGGAAAGAGGTCATTTTTTATTATTATTGTTCTATTATACTTAATCTCTTCAGGGTCTGTAATTAATAGCCTTCTTGTTTCTTCTTTTATAAAGTTTAGATATTCTTTATTTTTTTTATATTCTCTTATCTTTAAAGTTATTTCTCTTTTTTTTTCTTCAGGCAGAGTATTTATTTTATCTTTTATTATGTCTAAGACCTTTATGTATCTTTCTAGTTCTTTAAGTTTTAAATCTAAGTCACTTATTTTCTGTTTATGAACAAAAACTACCTCAAAAATATTATTTGAATTCTTTTTAGATATCTTTAGTTCTGATTCTGAGTTTATGCCAGACTTTCCAATGTTGTAAAGACTTATTTCCATTCCTGAGTTTAGATTAGAGTTTAACGTGTTTCCCTTTGTGTTTTCTATAATTGAAAATGCTTTTATACTTGAATTGTAGATATATCCCTCTATCATACATGAACTAAAACTGGACTCTATTAAACTATTTTCTACTGAATTAATTTTTACAAAGGAAAATGCTTTTATCTCTGAATTAGATACTTTTCCTACAACTTCTATTCTCCCACTGTTTGAAACTATTTTTGATTTTTCTACATTTCCATATATTTCTATGTTGTTTGTTGAAAAAATAGTAGTGTCTATTACATTTCCTATTATAACAACTTCTTTTGATAATTCTTTTATATTTAAAGACTTAACGTTTCCTTTTATAATTCTTTTTTCCATTTTTCTAGACTAATAAAAGTATTACTGCTGCAACAACAATTGAACTTA
>Ga0308414_1000283_pt1 | contig 32127 bp, 29 predicted proteins | sample HotsprSampleOS50_FD_205667 | JGI IMG/M metagenome (GOLD analysis project Ga0308414, IMG submission 205667) | Hot spring phototrophic mat microbial communities from Octopus Spring, Yellowstone National Park, Wyoming, United States - 20090730_OS50 ...
GTCCTGCATGACATAGGTTCTCGCCCCATGCAGCACGCCGGGCGTACCGACGTTGAGTGTGGCACAATGGTGGCCGGTGTTCAGTCCTTGGCCGCCGCCTTCAACGCCGACCAGTTGAACGGCCGCATCGTCCAGAAAGCCCGAAAAGATACCGATAGCATTTGAACCGCCGCCGACGCAGGCCGTAACCACATCCGGCAGCCGCCCCATCTGTTCCAGACACTGCCGTCGGGCCTCGGTACCGATGACGGATTGGAAATGCCGCACAATCATTGGGAACGGATGCGGCCCGCCGGCGGTGCCGAAGATGTAGAAGGTGTCCTCGATGTTGGCCGTCCAGTATCGCAGGGCTTCGTTGATGGCGTCTTTGAGCGTACAAGTCCCGCCGGAAACAGCAATAACCTCGGCGCCCAGCAGCTTCATCTTATGAACGTTGACGTTTTGCCGCGCGACATCGACGCTGCCCATAAAAATCTTGGTTTCAAAGCCGAACAATGCCCCGGCCATTGCCGTCGCCAGCCCGTGCTGGCCGGCGCCGGTCTCGGCGATGATGCGTTTTTTGCCCATATACTGTGCCAGCAGCCCCTGTCCGAGGGCGTTGTTGGTCTTGTGAGCGCCGCCGTGCAGCAGGTCTTCGCGCTTCAGCCAGACCTGAAAGCCGACGTAGTCGCTGAACCGTTTGGCGTGATACAGCGGCGTCGGTCGTCCGGCGTAATGGGTCAGCAGCTCATTCATTTCGGCGACAAACCGCGGGTCGTTCTGAAAACACAGAAACGCCGCTTCGATTTGTTCGATGGCCGGAATCAGCACCTCCGGCACATAAAAGCCGCCGTATTGTCCATAACGTCCTTTTTGTTTCATACGCTTGCCTTTAGTCCTGTGGTGTGTCGAATGACGTCAAACAGCCGACGCATTTTGTCGTGGTCTTTTTTGCCCGGCGACGATTCGATTCCGCTGCATACGTCGATGCCATAGACGCCGGTACGAATGGCCTCGGCGACGTTGTCCGGCGTGATGCCGCCGGCCAGAAAGATGCGTTTGGGCAACCCCTTGATCAGCGTCCAGTCAAAGGTGTTGCCCGTGCCGCCGTAGGCGTCCGGCGAGAAAGCGTCCAGAAGCACCGCATAGGTGTAAAACGCCTTGGCGTTTTCAATGTCCTGCCGGCTTTTGACGCGGACGGCCTTGATGGTGCGGATGTTGGAAAAATGCACCTTGCTGCAAAACTCCGGCGTCTCATCGCCGTGCAGTTGAATCCAGTTCATATAGCCGGTCTCGGCGACGGCCTTGATTTGTTCCAATGGGGCGTTGACAAACAGTCCGACGCTGTCGATAAACGTCGGCAGTTTGCGGATGATGCCGATGGCCTCTTCCGGCCGGATAAACCGCGGGCTTTGGGGATAAAAATTAAACCCCAGCATATCGGCGCCCATCTCAAAGGCCGCCTGAGCGTCGTCCAGATTCGTAATACCGCAAATTTTGACTTTGATGTTGATAATCATTGATAACTCAAAACTTAAAACTCAATCCGTGTAAATCTGTGAAATCGGTGGTTTCTTCTTTCGTTATCCATTGCTCAATTTCACCAGTTTTTCCAAACAGTCCATCGCCTTGCCGGAGACGATGGCTTGGTCGGCTTTTTCAATGGCCTCGACAAACTCATCGGCCAAGCCGGCCACTATTATAGCCGCCGCGGCGTTCAAAAGCACGATATCTTTTTTGGCGCCGTGTTCCTGTCCGCTCAGCACCGCCCGCACGATGGCGGCATTGGCGACCGCGTCCCCGCCGGCCAACTGTTCAAAATCGGCCAGTCGAATGCCGTATGCGGTCGGGTCGAGCGTCTCTTCGCGGATTGTGCCGTCTTTCAAATGCAGGATGCGTGTCGTCCCCATCGTGCTGATTTCGTCCAGCCCGTTGCTGTGGACGACCATCGCCCGCTTCAAGCCGAGCATTTTGAGGGTCTCGGCGATGCGCGGCATCAGCGCCGCGTCCGAGACGCCCATCACCTGCGCCGGCACACGCGCGGGGTTGGCCAGCGGGCCGAGGATGTTAAACGCCGTGCGGAAATCCAAGCTCTGCCGTACCGGCTGGACGTGTTTCATTGCAGGGTGAAACATCGGAGCGAACATAAAACCGATGTGGGCTTTCTCGATGCACTCGGCCACCCGCGCCGGCCCCGGGGCGATATTGACCCCCAGCGCCGTCAGCACATCCGCCGAGCCGCAGATGCTGGTGATGGCGCGATTGCCGTGTTTGGCGACATACGCCCCCGCCCCCGCGGCCACAAACGCCGCCGCCGTGGAGATATTGAAGGTTTTCATCGCCGCGCCGCCTGTGCCGCAGGTGTCAATCAGCGGCGACACGTTGACATTGACCGGCACGGCGTGCTTGCGCAGCGAGGTCGCCAGACCGGCAATCTCCGAGACCGCCGCTTTCTTGACCCGCATCGCCGCCAGAAACGCCGCAATCTGCACCTCCGCAACGCCGCCTTCAAAGATGACATCCAGCAGCGACTCGGCCTGCTCAAATGTCAGGTCGTGCCCTTCCAAAATCAGTTCCAGATACTCGGTTATCTTGGCCATAATAACACCTCCGCACTTAGCTTAAAATTTAAAATCAAAAGTTTAAAGGCATAATTCAAAGTTGAAAAGTATTGTACCGTACTAACATTTTGAATTTCACGTTGTGGTTTTGCATTTTGGATTTTAAGGCAACCTCTAAAAATACGTGTCGCGGGCATCTTGCCCGCGTTATTTCTGCGATAATGCCGTATGTCCCTTACAATCTTCAATTAATAGAGGTTGCCTTAAGTTTTAAACTTTTTTGCAATTTGCAGCACATTCTCAATAATCTTGCCTCCTGCCGGCGTCAGGATGCTTTCGGGATGGAACTGTACGCCGTAAATCGGCAAGGTCGTGTGCTGAATGCCCATCACGATAGTTTCAAATTCGGCGGTTTTGCGCAGGCAGGGCGGCAGGGCGGTCGCGCACAAACTGTGATAGCGTCCGGCCTGCAGCGGGTTTTCCAGCCCTTCAAAAACGCCTGTGCCGTCGTGTGTAATCCGCGAGGGTTTGCCGTGCATTACCTCCGGCGCATGGCCGACCGTGCCGCCAAAGTACTGCACCAGCGCCTGATGCCCTAAACAAACGCCGAACACGCACAGCTTGTCGTGAAAATAATCAATGGCCTCCAGCGTAACGCCCGCCGTCGATGGACACCCCGGCCCCGGCGAAAGCACCAGCAAATCGGGTTTGAAATCCTTGGCGACTTTTTTCAGTTCGACCAGCGGCGTATCGGCGCGATAGACCTTGGTCGGACACTTGCGTTTGGCAAACTCATCGACCAGATTGTAGGTAAACGAGTCAAAATTGTCGATAAACAGCACTTTGGCAGATGCAGCGGTCATATCGCGATCCTCTTAGCAACAGTAACTCATAATTGTAGATTGTAAATAAAGCAGAAAAATTCAACACCTTTAACATTTGAAATTTGAACATTTAACATAATCTGTGAACAAGACATTTTCTATGCAGTTCCCCGTCAACAATTCATTTGGTTTCCCGCAGTGCGGCAGCGGCTGCAGCGCGAATGGCCTTGAGACACGATTGTGCCTTGTGTTCGGTTTCGTTGTACTCGGCGGTTGGGATGCTGTCGTGGACAATGCCCGCACCGGCGCGGATATAAGCAGTATGGTCGCGGATTTGCAAGCTGCGGATGGTGATACAGCTATCGAATTGCCCATCCACGGTCAGGTACATCACCGCGCCGCCGTAGTAGCCGCGCTTATTCTTTTCCAGCCGGCGGATGATTTTCATCGCCTCGATCTTGGGCGCTCCGGTCAGCGTGCCCATATTCATTGTCGCCAGATATGCGCTGAGCGCATCCAAATCCTTGCGCAGCTTGCCTTTGACGTTGCTGACCAGATGCATCACCGATTCATACCGCTCGGTGATGAGCATTTCGTTGACGACGCGCGTGCCGGGCTGGGCGACGCGGGCGATGTCGTTCCTCGCCAAATCGACCAGCATCATGTGTTCGGCCAGCTCTTTTCTGTCCAGCTTCAGCTCGGCCTCATACCGCATATCGGTATCTGGGTCGATCTTGCCGTCCACACGGCCGCGGGGTTTGGTGCCGGCGATGGGTCGAATCTCGACGGTACGTTCCTTGCCACCGCTGACCCGCAGGTTCAGTTCGGGGCTGGCGCCCATCAGCACGGTACTGGGCGAGTTGATATAGAACATATACGGCGAGGGGTTGAGCTTGCGCAGCTGGCGATACACATCCAGTGGCTCGGCCGGGCACGGCTCGGTCAGTGTGCGGCTCAGGACTCCCTGAAAGATATCGCCATCCAGAATATGCTGTTTGGCCTTCAAGACCATCGCCTCGTACTCGGCCTGCGGGGTGTCCGTACCGGCGGCGATTGAAAGGACGGGGGCAGGACGCGGCTGCGGCCGCAGCGTGGCGGCACGCTCGGCATAGCTGTCAAAGCAGGCGTTGGCCTGTCGGCAAATTTCGTCGCGGTCGCCGTTGGTGATGATGGCGTTGACAATGATATGCCCCTTGCCCTTGCGGTGATCCATCAGAAAGATATTGTCGGCAAAATACAGCTCGTAATCCGGATTGCCCAGCACATCTTCGGCGTTGGCCGGCAATTTCTCGAATTGGTCGATAAAGTCATAACTGATCGCCCCCACCAGCCCGCATGTTACGCGGAACGGCTTGCTGGCCAGTTCAAACGCAAAGCCCACTGCCCGCAGCACGTCCATCTGGTTGACGCTCTTGAGCCGCGATTCCTCATCCATCACGCCGTCGTTGGGTTTTAGTTCGCCCGTGATGCGGTCGGGCGTAAACGTAATGGACTGGCAAAAGGCAAACCGCTCTTTATGCTCGGCAAAATAGGCCAGCATCCGTTGGCCGGTGGGGGTCAGGGCTTCAATCTCAAATCGATTGCCTCGCCCGACCAGATAAAGCGCCGGATCGGCCGTGCCGAAGGTCAATTCCCCCGCATCTCCTTCCGTCAGGTAGTCCTTGGATTCCAGCAGACAGCAGTGCTTTTTACGGCCATAATCGCTCAGACGGGCGAAAAACTCGACCGGACAGGTGATATCAATCTCCCGAACCATCGGGATAATCTGGCCCGGCTTGGCCTGATGGATGCGTGTTTCGTAATCTGTCATATCTATATCCTAAACGCTATGTTCTGTTTTTGTCTATAAAAAAAGCAACCTGTCGTTACTTAGCCGCAGGTTGCATTGGAGGGGTATAAGTGCAAATAAACGTAGTCCGCTACCTGTCGGCATATCCGTCAGGCCGCCGCCACCACAGCAACGGGTTGACTACGATGTTTCTATACATAGAAACAATTATACGGAAATCCTGACTATCTGTCAACCCTTAAAAAACGAAATTTTAATTTTTTGGAGCAAAATGTACTCCATTGTGGTTTGTTCGAACACCCACAGGCCAAAAAACGTATATAATCTGGATAAGTCTTTATATAAAAGTAGGAATAACAACAATGCAGATTGTTTATGATTTTTGGCACACGTTGACGCAGATGTCGCCGTATTTGTTGTTCGGTTTTTTGATAGCCGGGCTGTTGAGCGTCTGGATTTCGCCGGCGGCTGTGGAACGGCACTTGGGCGGCAGGGGGTTTTTGTCTATTTTCAAGGCCGCACTGTTTGGCGTCCCATTGCCGCTGTGTTCATGCGGTGTTATTCCCGTTTCGATGTCGCTGCACAAGCACGGGGCGGGCAAAGGAGCGACTGTGTCCTTTTTGCTTTCGACGCCGCAAACCGGCGTGGACAGTATTTTGGTTACTTACAGCTTGATGGGACTGGCGCTGGCGATTGTCCGTCCGATTGCGGCGATGGCAACCGGACTGTTCGGTGGGTTTCTGGTCGAGCTTGTCGAAAAAGACCGCCTCGCCCCCGAAAAGCCCCAGCATTGTCAGGATGATTGCTGTGCGGCCGACACGCCCAAAGTTCACTGGTTTGTGCGGGCGATGCGGCACGGGTTTGTTACCTTGCCGGCCGATATCGGCGCGGCGATGCTGGTTGGGATTGCCGCGGCGGCGTTGATTGCGGCGTTCGTACCGGATGATTTTTTCGCCTCGTATTTGGCCGGCGGCGGCGGGATTGTGGCGATGCTGGCGATGATGGCGGTCGGCATCCCCGTCTATGTCTGCGCGACGGCGTCGGCGCCGGTGGCCGTGGCGATGATGGCCAAGGGGCTTAGCCCCGGCGCGGCGATGGTGTTTTTGATGACCGGCCCGGCCACCAACGCCGCGGGATTGGCCACGCTCTGGTCAACGCTGGGCGCACGCACGGCCATTGCGTATTTGGCCAGCGTGGTGATTTGTTCCTTAGCGACGGGGTTAATTGTAGATCGATTCGTTTTTGCCGGCGGGTTTGATTTTGCGGCGCATTGCCCGCACACAGAATTGCTGGCCGGCTGGCTGGAGAATCTGTCGGCGGTTGCGTTGCTGGGCGTGCTGGGCTATGGCGTTTATCGCAAGCATCTTCGCCCGAAACCCGCAAACGGCGAACATCAATAATTAAACAGGTCTTTGAGACCGTAGTTTTGCTCGGCAGCCGCATTCAGCGCGCGGACGATTTTGAACTGCACATTCCGGCTGAGTCGCCTTCCTTTGCAGGCGCGTGAGACCATTTTGTGGGTCATCTGCTCAGTCGAGGCCGCCACCAACGCATGCGGCGTTAGCCTATGTTTTTCCATTAATGCAATAATCGGCTGCTCGCCGAGGTCGCGTTCGATATCATTCTGCATAGTAATTGTCCTCATGCCAAAGTAGGGGATTATTGGCGATGTATTCACGGATAAGATTCAAGTCGTAATCGTTGCGTATGATGTGTTCATAATAGTTACGCTGCCAGAGTTTCCCTTTAAAGGACGGCCAGTTCTTATGTTTGACGCCGCGAATATAGTCATTTGTTGTCATCGTTTTGAACCATTGCACCACTTTTGGCAATGGTGATCCTCGGTGTTCACCGGGGATTGGAACCGGCAGTGTCCGTAGGGGCGAACCTATGTGTTCGCCCTTTTTGTACGTCGAGGATCCTATTTGCGACTCAGGGCAGACACAGAGGTCTGCCCCTACGACAGATGGGGGCTTTGGTTTACCTATGTTGACAACGATAAAATGCAGGTGGTTGGGCATACAGACAAATGCGTCGCAATGAACATCAGAGAATTTGTATTCCAGTTCATTATACCATTTTGTTATCATTTGTCCGGCTGGGTTTAATTGCATTTGTCCATCGATGATGTTACCAAATAGGCGGAGATTGGCTTGCACACACAGCGTGACAAAATAAGCACCCACAGACGAATAATCATAACCTTTGAATCGGATTGAACGGCGATGATGTATCTCAGGGTTATATTCCATTCCTACAGCCTCTTTGGTTTTGGTAGCGTAGGGGCGAACCTATGTGTTCGCCCTCTTTGTGCGTCAAGGGTTTCATCTGCATTCAGGGGCAGACACAGAGGTCTGCCCCTACGAGCGTTTTTTTCTGAATGGCTTCGATAAAAATGTCTTGATGGATTTTGCAATGTCGGCGAGGACAGATACGCCTTTGGAGCCGGTTTCATAGACGCTTTGACCTGCGGCGGCGGCGACGCGCACAGGCGCGCGGACAAAACTGGCCAGCGTGTTGCCGGTCTCGTCGATGGCATCGGCGACTTTGTCGCCGACATCGGCGGCGGCGCTTCCGGCGCGGTGCCGCACGCCTTGCCAGACATCCTTAAAGAAAATGTCCTTGACATCGTTGTAAAAATCGCCGACATGGCCGAGCAGATGCCGCTTGGCCTCGGCGGCGTTCCAGCCCTTAAACGCCCGACAGCGATCCATCGCGGCGTGTCCGGCAATCGTGGTCATAAAGCCCGCCCCGATGCCTTGGGCGATATCGTCGATAAACCGCCCGATGCCCGGCACGCGCGACCCCAGCCCCTCGATGAGATTTTTGCCCATATTGATATAGTTGACCGTAGCAATGACGTTGAGGATGTCCAGCAGAATCCGCCCCTGCTCGGCCAGCGCAGGACGGGCGTTGTAAATGCGAATAATGCGCACGGTCATAACGATATTGCGGTAGATGACGATGAACAAGTCGGCGGATTTGTAGGGACTGAGCGTAACGCCGACCATAATGTCGCGCATCGAGTCGCGCACCTGCCGTGCGGCCAGTGCATCAATCTCTGTCAGCGTCGGACGGATCGCGCGATCCTCCACCACCTCAATCACCGCCCGCATCGCCTCCGGCGTCGGATTAGCGGCCAGCGTCTGTTCGATTTGATTCAGCGCCGTTTGGATATGCAGGTGTTTTTCGTCGGACACAGCGGTGTTGACGGTCAGCCGTTCCAAAAACCGCTGCAGATAGCGCAGATATTTTTTGAGCTGACGCGGCGTGGCCAGCTTGCAGTCGGGAATAGCCGGCGGACGCAGCGCTCGCGGCACGGCCGCCAGATTGACCCACAAGTACCACCCCAGCCAGCCGAGAGCGGACAGCACGACCAGCAAAAACAGATACCCCGCCGCCGGATGCAGCCCCCGCAGCGTCTGATACGCCCGCACCACCTCAATAAAGGCGAAGAACGCCAAAAATACCCCGACGGCTGTAACAACCGCACGGATAATCCGAAACCAGTGCTTGAGCATACGCTAATCCCTTTCTGATTGCCGATTCGTTAGGCCGATAATACCTCGAAATCACTTTAAAGTCAATTGCGTACGACGGCGATACTCGCTGGGAGCAAGTCCGATGTGTCGAACAAAGGCCTTGCCAAGCCGATCGGCGCTGGTAAATCCTACCGCCAAAGCAATATGCTTGATGGGCAAAGCGGTGTTTTGCAGCAGGTGTCTGGCGCGTTCAATCCGACAGCGTATGATTTCATCCCCAATTGAGCGTCCCAGACAGCGTTGAAAACGCCGCTCCAACGTCCGTCGCGTCACCGGCAGTTCACGCACTATTGATTCCACTTTCAGCCCCCGATGGCCGAGATTCCAAATCAATTGCAGGGCATGAAAGACCATCGGGTCGTCGAGGGCATGGTCGGCGCCGGCAATGGCTGTCTTTTCGGCCAAGCTGTCGGTCGGCACCGGATGTTCGTGCTGTACAATCAGTGTCAGCGCTTCCATCGCGTAAGCGATTAAAACGCCGGTATTTTCCGCCGGATGTGCAACGACATGCGAAATGATGCGTTCAAAGGCCGCAATCACGGGCTGGAGCTGCCGAACCTGACGAACGGCGCTTTGCGGCGAAAGGACACCCTGCCGCTGTAAACGATAGAGATATTCCCCATTCCAACTGAGCCAGTATTCCGTCCAGCCGGTTTGCGGGTTGGGGCGATAACGATGCCATTGGCCGGGCAGCAAAAAAATCGCACTGCCGGCCGACACCGGCGCTATGCCGGCGGCAGCCGATTCAAATGTGCCTTCGCCGTCAGTAATCAATACAATCTGATACTCCGGCAAAATGCGTCCGGCCGTCCAGTTGAATTGATACACATCCGGATGATGCGGCGGCGGATAGGGCGCACCGGAGGCCGTCCTGCAAAAGCCCACGCCCGTCAGGTATAATCCCCAGCGAAGGTTTTCCTGCGAGATGGGCAGATAGTGGAAAAAATTGTCTTTTTCTTCGGCCATTTATTCGTCTTTGCCAAGTCAGGATAGAAGTCAGTATATCAGATGGCGTGTCGCAAAACAACTGAAATATGTCGCTTTATGTACTTTTCCAGCTTTACTTTAACAGATATAATACGGACATCTTATGGTGATACTTTCGAAAGATGAATAAAAGGAATGATATCGTGGATAAATTGAATACAATTACAGAATTATCACATGAATTCGGCTCGTCAACCTATGTGTGCGGCGGGGGGGGCAATACCTCGGTCAAAGACGACACAACGTTGTGGGTCAAGCCCTCCGGAACGACGTTGGCATTGATAAAACCCTCCGATTTTGTCGCGATGGATCGCGGCAAACTGGGCAAGCTTTATGCCGTTACCGCCCCGACCGATGCGGCCGCACGAGAAACGCTCGTTAAAGAAATGATGGAGCAGGCCGTACTGCCGTCCTCGTCGGGGCGAGCGTCGGTGGAGGCGCCGCTGCACGACTCGCTGTCGGCTCGATACGTCGTTCATACGCATCCGGCGTTGGTCAATGGTATGACCTGCGGCAAAGAGGGCAAGGCCTTCTGCCAGCGGCTCTTTCCACAAGCCCTTTGGATGGATTATGTCGATCCCGGCTATACGTTGTGTATGGAGGTGCGACGGGCGATTTTCGACTACAAAGCCCGTTTTACCTGTGAGCCATCGCTGATTTTTTTGAAAAATCACGGACTGTTTGTCGCCGCCAATGAACCGGAGGACATTCGCAAGCTCTACAAAGGCGTGCTGAATACACTTGTGCGGCATTATCAGACTCAAGGCATTGTGCCGCAGTTGACTGTCGGGGCGGCTCCTGACACACGTACCGTCGCCGCTGCAACCGAGCAGATTCGGCGCAGTTTTGCGGATTCGACCCTCATGGTTGCGGCCAGCGGCTCGTTTGTGCCGGCCAAAGGACCGGTTTCGCCGGATCATATCGTTTATGCCAAATCCTATTATCTGACCGAAGAGCCGACCGAAACGGCAGTCAAACAGTTTTATGGTCGGCACGGCTATCTGCCTCATATCGTCGCGTTTGATTCGATGACGCTGGGCGTTGCTCCGACCGCCCGAAAAGCCGAGCTGGCGCTGGAACTGGCTCAGGATGCGGCGCTGGTGGTACAGTTGGCGACTGCGTTCGGCGGCATTGATTATATGACCGACCGAGCGAGAGAGTTTATTGAAAACTGGGAAGTAGAATCGTACCGAAGCAAACAACTTTAAGAAAGCAGGTGGACTATGAACCGTCAAACCAAAATCGAACGCGGCTACGCCGACGCCAAAGAACAATATGCCTCGATAGGAGTGGATACGGAGGCGGCGCTGAAAGCGCTGGCGGCGATTCCGGTCTCCATGCACTGCTGGCAGGGCGACGATGTCGGCGGATTTGAACACGCCGGGGCGGAACTGTCCGGCGGCGGGATACAAGCCACCGGCAACTATCCCGGCAAGGCGCGCACGATTGAACAACTGCGCGGCGACATCGAAACCGCATTGAAACTGATTCCCGGCCGGCATCGGCTGAATCTGCACGCCTGCTACTTAGACCACGGCGGCAAACCTGTGGACCGCAACGCGATTGCCGTCGAACACTTTCAAAGCTGGATCGACTGGGCCAAGGGCAAGCTGCACGGTCTGGATTTTAATCCGACGTATTTTTCACACCCCAAGGCCGCCGACGGCTTTACCTTGAGTCATCCGGATGCGGGCATTCGACGGTTTTGGATCGAGCATGGCATCGCCTGCCGCCGAATCGGCGCCGCGATGGGCAGGCAACTGGGCACGCCGACGGTCGTCAATGTGTGGATTCCCGACGGTTATAAGGATGTGCCGACGGATCGACGCGCGCCGCGTCAACGGCTGGCCGAATCGCTCGATACGCTGTTTTCCGAGCCGCTGGATACGGCGCTGGTGCGGGACGCGGTCGAGTCCAAGCTGTTTGGCATCGGAGCCGAAAGCTACACTGTCGGCTCGCACGAATTTTACATGGGTTATGCGGTGTCGCGGAAAAAATTGCTGTGTCTGGACGCCGGGCATTTTCACCCCACCGAGACGATTGCCGACAAGATTGCGGCGCTGCTGGATTTTGTACCGGGTCTGCTGCTGCATGTCAGTCGGCCGGTGCGGTGGGACAGCGACCATGTGATACTGCTCAACGACGACCTGTTGGCGATTGGGCAGGAGATTATCCGCAGCGGCGCACCGGACAGGATTCACATCGGTTTGGATTATTTTGACGCCAGCATCAACCGCGTGGCCGCGTGGGTCATTGGGATGCGCAATATGGTCAAGGCGTTGCTGTGGGCGCTGCTTGAGCCGACCCCGACGCTGCGCGACGCCGAGCGCAAAATGGACTATACCCGACGGCTGGCAATCGGCGAAGAAATCAAGACGCTGCCGTTCGGGGCGGTATGGGATTACTACTGCCTGAAAAGCGATGTGCCGGTCGGAATGGACTGGTTTGAGACCATACGCCAATACGAGGCCAATGTCCAGTCAAAACGCCATTAGAGCGGTCAATGATTAACAACCACCGAAAACAGCGAAATCTCAATCAACTCTCCTCCTCTATGAGGGGGAGAGTTGATTTGTTATTCGTTTAGTTTTCCGGCGTCTTTGAGCAGTTTGTATTCGACGCTGTCCACCAGCGCCAGCCAACTGGCCTCGATGATGTTTTCGGACACGCCGACGGTTCCCCACATATCCTCTTCGTCGCGGCTTTCGATGACGACGCGAACGCGGGCGGCAGTGCCGGCCTTGGCGTTAACGACGCGCACCTTGTAATCGATTAAACTCATCGTCTTGATGTTGGGGTAGAACGCCTCCATCGCTTTGCGCAGCGCGCTGTCCAGAGCGTTGACCGGACCGTCGCCTTCGCTGACGACATGTTCGATACGGCCATCGACGGACAGCTTGACGCTGGCCTCGGTCACCATTTTGCCCGACTCGCACCGTTCGACATCGACGTGGTATTTTATCAGCGAAAAGCTGGGCGTATAAGACCCCAACGCCTTTTTGACCAAAATATCAAAACTGGCCTCGGCGGTCTCAAACTGATACCCTTGGTTTTCCAGTTCCTGTACGCGCTGAAGGATTGAGCGGGCGACCGCACGGTCGCTGATCATCTTTTTCTTTTCGAGCTTGTCCAGCACATTCGATGCGCCGCTCAGTTCGGAAATCAAAAACCGCCGTTCATTGCCCACCAGTTCCGGCGCGATATGTTCGTAGGTCTTTTGGTTTTTGCGCAGCGCGTCAATATGCAGACCGGCTTTGTGCGCAAAGGCGCTTTCGCCGACGTAAGGCATACTGGAAACGGGCGGCAGATTGGCGATTTCAAAGGCAAACCGCGACACCTCGGTCAAACTGCGCAGCTTGTCGCTGCCGACGGTTTCGTATCCCATCTTCAGCGTCAGATTCGGAATAATCGTACACAGATTGGCGTTGCCGGTGCGTTCGCCCAAACCGTTGAGCGTGCCTTGAACATGACGCGCTCCGGCGCGCACGGCCGCCAGCGAATTGGCCACGGCACAGTCGGAATCGTTGTGGCAATGGATGCCGATTTCCACCCCCGACAGTGTGCGGCAAACCGCCTGCGTAATTGCAAACACATCCTCCGGCAGAGCGCCGCCGTTGGTTTCACACAACGCCAGCGTATCGGCGCCGGCCTCTGCGGCCGCCTGCAATACTTTCAGGGCATACACGGGATTGTTTTTGTAGCCGTCAAAGAAATGCTCGGCGTCAAAAATCACCTCACGGCCTTGTTTTTTCAGGTAGGCCACCGAATCGGCGCACAGTTTCAGATTGTCCTCCAGCGAACACCGCAGCACATCCATAACGTGCATATCCCACGTCTTGCCGACAATCGTTACGACCGGCACCTTGCAGGCCAGCAGGGCGCGAATGCCGGCGTCTTCTTCGACCGTGTTGTTGGCGCGGCGCGTGCTGCCGAACGCAGCAGGGCGGGCGTGCCGAAAGTGTATGTCCTGAATACGACGGAAGAACTCTTCTTCTTTGGGGTTGCTCAGCGGATAGCCGCCCTCGATGTAGTCGATGCCGAACTCATCGAGACGACGGGCAATCAAGAGTTTGTCCTCGACGGAAAAGCTGACCCCCTCGGCCTGCATCCCGTCCCGAAGCGTTGTATCGTAAATCTTTACTTTATCCATTGTTAGGGTCTTTCTGGTACAATCTGGAAAAGACCATAATATAGCAAAAACTCCCGAAAAGTAAAGCTCTAAAAGATTATTTTACTGCCGCGATCCAAACCTTTTTGGTTGACCGCGCGACGGCATACCGGTATGTTGGTGTGCGTGAACATTTGAATTAAAGGAAATCCCAAAAAGGCAAAGTCGTTATGAATCAACCGGTTTCGAATCCCGACACTATTATCAACGCCAACGCAACACCGTCTGCAACGGCTGACGGACCGCTGGCGCATCCGGGGAGGATACTCATTTCCGCCGCGGCGCTGGTCGTTGTGGTTGCCGGTATGAAGGCCGCCGTTAATATCATCAATCCGTTTCTGCTGGCGGTATTTTTGGCAATCATCAGCACGCCGGCACTATTTTGGATGAAAAAGATAGGGATTTCGACGCTCTTTGCGCTCCTGATTATTTCATTGATTATCTTGGTGGGGGGGCTGCTGCTGGGCGGTCTGTTGGCGGCGTCTATTGCCGACATCACCAAAACGCTGCCCGAATACACCCAAAAGCTCGAGGACAACTTTAATATCCTCATCGCATGGCTGGATGCACGGGGCGTGCATATCGAAAAACCCCTGATGGATTACCTGCGTCCGGATACGGCCGGCGTTGCCCGCCTGATTCGTGACTTGCTCAGCCAGTTGGGGGCGTTGCTGGCCAACGGTCTTCTGATTTATTTTACGACGCTTTTTATTCTGATGGAAGCGTCGATACTGCCGGCCAAAATCCGTGAGGCGATGAATTCCAAAGAAACGTTCGATAATCTCGCTCAGATTGCCGATACCGTCAAGCGGTATCTTGCATTAAAAACAGCCATCAGCTTAGTTACCGGCTTGCTGGTGATGATTATGCTGATTGTGCTGAAGATTGATTATGCAGTACTGTGGGGGCTGATTGCGTTCCTGCTGAACTTTGTGCCGAATATCGGATCGATTATTGCCGCCATTCCCGCGGTGGGCTTGGCGCTGATTCAGCATGGCCTGCTGACAGCGGGGCTAACACTGGCGGGGTATCTGGTAATCAATATCGGCATCGGAAGTCTTTTGGAGCCCCGCATTATGGGACAGAAACTGGGACTTTCAACACTGGTCGTCTTTTTGTCGCTGGTGTGTTGGGGATGGATACTGGGGCCAATGGGGATGCTGCTGTCGGTGCCGCTGACAATGGCCGTCAAAATCGCCTTGCAAATGAGTAAAGAAACCCGCTGGATTGCCATTATGCTGGGTTCCTACGCGCCGCCGATTCCGACAGACAAATAAACCGGCAGGGGGCTTTAGCCCATCAATTTTCGACCCGCAAGATAGGCACGGCGGCGATGTTTATCGTCCAACGTCTGGTTTGCTGTGCGGGCAGCTAAACCAAAGTACAATCGTTTTATTTCGCCCGATCCAAGACATTGGGCAGCCGCACTCATTACCTTAAACACTCCGCGAAACGCCACCCGTCCCAAGAGTGTCGGGCATGCACTGGAGGCAATGAGCAATGCCTTTTTATTTCCCTTGTCAAGACGATTTTTTGGAAAGGTACTCCAAGGCCAGTAGCCAAAACAGACCAGCCGCTCAATGAATCGCTTCATGATGGCGGTGATGCAGAAGAAATTGATTGGCGATGCGAAAACGATCGCATCGGCGGCCTCGAGCGAATCGATAATCCCGCTCATATCATCATTGATGGAGCATTGACCTCGTGTTTTTCCGGGACTCTGAGTGCAATTGCGACAATTGGTGCAAAACTCGATATGTTTGTCCAGCAAAACAATTTTTTCGGTTTTTGCGCCGGCATCGCGGGCGCCGCGCAACACCTCGTCAACAGCGGTGTCAATAGTGTATCCCCGACGATAGGAACCAACAACGGCAACAATGTACATAAAATATCATCCCGTTCAATCTTAATCGCAAATGTCAAAAACATTATCATACGGAGAGAACTTAAACTTTCAAGAAGATAATTAGCCACTGGGAAAGCTAAAATCAGATTTCCGTAACGTCCCATAATGTATCTTATGTTGCATTCAGAAGGAAAAAACCTGCCGGCGTCAAATTAATGGGGAAAATTGCCTTTTTATACCTGAATATGTTATCGCTGTTTGGCTGTCGGCAAGTTCTCGGCGGTTTCAATCATTCGCTGCCAATTGGTAAACGCCCTGTCCACCAGCCCCAGATTTTCCAACACCGTTTCCAGATTGATGTGAATGTCGGTGTTTTCAATCGTTTCGCCGATGCGGGTTTGTATTTTTTGGAGCGCTTTTGTAAACGCCGGCTTATCGCAAAACAAAATCGCCGTGCGATAATACGATTCGAGCATTGACGCAGACGGCGTTTGCGGCCGGCTTAGATAATCCATCGCCGCATCGACTTGACCGTTATCAAACAGACACAGACACAGTTTGTTGGCCGCGCGATAATGGATGGGGTTTAGCTGAATCGTCTTTTCAAAGGCCTCGATGGCTTTTTCGTAATTGTTTTCGACCATCATCAAAATGCCATATTTATAATGCACATCCGCCCGTGATTGATGATGCCGCATTTGTTCCTGATGGGCGCGAATCACATCATTAATCAGTACGATAACTTTATCGCCATGGGTTTCAGACGGCTTAGATTCATCCAAAATCGCCTGAAAATGCAGCGTCGCGGCCTCTGAAAACAGCAAGGTACTGTTTTGCTGAATCGAAATTGCCAGCGACAGCGTTCGGGCGGCCTGGTCTGTCTGGCCGCATAATTTATAGGACGTTGCAAGCCCGATATACGCATCAACAATGTCATCATTGATTTCGGCGGCCTGATTAAATTGTTCGGCCGCCAGCGCAAATCGTCGGCTGCGCAGATAATGTGTCCCCAGCTTGATAATCGCTTCCAGCGAATTGGGCTGAACGCGAATGGCATTTTCATAACAGGCAATGGCTTCCGCATCGCGTCCGCCGCGTGCATAGACATCCGCCATTCGAACAATCAAATCCGGCATCGGGCCGACTTGCTCAATCATCCAGTGGATCTTCTCCAAGGCCTGATCCATCATTCCGTTCTGCACCAGCGATTCGATGTCGTCATCCTGCCGCAATTCAAAAAAATTGTCGGGATGCGAAACAATCGCCAGATTAAACGTCTCAATCGCCTGTTCGTATTGTCCGGCGGCGCAGTACAGATACCCCAGCAATACAATCGAGGCGATATCGTCGGGATGCTCGCCGGTCAGCAGTTCATATTCGCGTATGGCTTGATCCAACTGGCCGGACCGCATTCGAATCGCGGCCAGACGCTGGCGCGGAAGCTGCAAATGGCGTTTGAACTTCAAACAATCCTGATAAAAATCCACCGCCTCAACCGCCCTGCCAAGCCGTTCCAAACAATAGCCCATCACATACATCGCCATGGTATTGGACGGCTGACGATAATAGACGCTTTGTGCCTGTTCCAACGCATCGGCGGGCAGATTGTTGCGCAAGCAAATCGCCGCCGCCGCCATCCGGCCGCAGCAGCAATCGGGCGCATTCTGCAAATACGCCCCCAATTTTTCCTGCGCCAAGACCATCTCATGGTTGGCGATATGTTCCATTACGGCGCCCAGACGCTCTTTGTCGCAATCGGACATCGCGGTCTGCGGCAGGCATTGGTCCAGCCAGTGCCAGATCAGTTCCACCGTATTTACGGCAATCCCTTTTCCAAAGATCTCAAGCAGTTTGCTCATGCAAAATTATTCCGCCTTTGCTGTTGCTGTTACCATATCCAAGCTGTCAACCGTGTATCGACGGAAAGCAGAGGCGATTTAAGTATAAACCCCTAAAAGGATGGTTTAATTTGCTGATTTTTGGATGGACGGCTGCAAGATGTACCGGCTGTATCGACTGGCCGGACAAGCAGAAAAAATATACGGACGTTCAGAATCCGCAGGATTTCCAACGTCCGATAAGAGGGGTTTAATTTTTGGCTTGCTGAACGTTTTGTTCGATCTCGGTCAGGTACGCCAGCGTGCGTTCGAGCTTGTCGGTCAGGTGTTTGAGCCGCAGCATCGTCTTGACACGGGTAATCAGTTCCCACTTGTTGACGGGTTTGCTGAGGAAGTCGTCCGTGCCGGACTGGATCGCCCTTTCGATGTCGCCCATTTCGTTAAGTGCGGTCACCATAATAACCGGAATGTCGGCGGTCTGCGGATTGCTTTTGAGCTTGCGGCAGACCTCAAATCCGCTGATTTTTGGCATCATCACATCCAGCAGCACCAAATCCGGCGGGTCGTTACGGATAATCTCCAAGGCCTCCAGCCCCCCTTCCGCCGAGACCGTACGGCAGTCCACGTCCTCTAAATAGGCCAAAATAAGCTCCAGATTGTGCGGATTGTCGTCCACCACCAGCACAACCGGTTTTTGCTGTTCGTAAAATGCCATTGTTTTGCTTCCTTTATGTGTTCCAATTGGATTTTACTATACCTGTTCGCCCCAAAATGTCAATCAAGAAAGATACATCTTCAGGCGCTGTTTGCGGTAGAAGTTTGGGGATATACCGACAATTTTTTTGAATGTTCGCGAAAAATAATACTCGTCGGAAAACCCTACCCGCAGGGCAATTTGATACAGCGTCTGGTCGGTACTTAGGAGTATTTTCTGTGATTCTTCTATCCTCCGTCGGGCGATATACTGCACCGGCGAAAGTCCCATCAGACGGCTGAACAGATTGGAAAAATAGGTCGGATGAAGTTTTGAAATCCTCGCCAAATCCTTTATCGACAAAGGGTTATGCAAATTTTGGCCGATGTACTCCAACACCCGCCCAAAGCGGGCAAGCCCGTCCATTCGCGCCGAGGTCTGGACACGGTCAAAATGAGTAAAAAAAACCGCCAGCAGCAGCCGCAGCAGCGCATTGGTTTCCAAGAGGTTGCTGGGCGGCTTTTTCTCGTCAAGTCGATGCGCCCAGTCCAGCGCTTTTGGAAAAATCGGCTTTCGCGCGTCGTATTCAACCAACGCCCGATTGGGATTGAGCGCCAAAAGCCGCTCAAACACCGCCGCGTCGATGTTATGCTCGCCGGGCAGCGCCTCATAGCGGCATTCAAACAACGACAAAATATCCATCCCGCTGTCCAAACGGGCTGTAAAATGGATATAATAATGCGTCAACGATTCGGGGCAGTAAAAATCCACCTTTGTAAAGCACGGAATCAAGTACAACCCTCCCGGATGCAATTCAAACATACGACCGTGGTGCTTGATTATACCGAACCCCTTTGTAATCAAGTAGATACGCGAATAGGGATTGTTCACATTCCGATAGTTCCACTCGGTGCCGACGCTGTAATGTTCGATGTTCAGCAGGTCAATGTCGAGTTTATCGAGCATTTGTTTGAGCTTATCCATACGATAGAGCATAACAGAAAATCTGTAAAAAATCCATCAAAACATTAAATTGTCTATGGTCATTTTCATCGGATTGCCGTATCGTTGGCAAGGATTGAAGAATTAAGAATCAAAATGAACAAAAATGTGAAAGGATTTGTTATGGCCAATACCAAAGCAACCTGTCTTGCCGACATCAAAAAAGGCACGCCGCGCGTGCCGGTCATAGGCGTTTTTGCGCCGTGCGATCCGCGTATCGACGCGGCCAGCCGCCAGCGTTCACAAAACATCGTCGCAATGGTCGCCGACACCATCTGCGGCCAAGTCGTCCTGCCGGATAAGACGCCCGTTCCGGTCGTATATTCCAATGTGCTGGTTGACAGCGAAGCCCAAGCGGATATTGTCGCCCAGCAGTTCCGTCAAGCCGGCGTCAATATTCTCGTCTGCGCACCGGATACGTGGGCATTCCCGCAGCTGACGACCATCTCGCTGCTGCAGCAGTTCCCCTGCGGTACGCCGCTGAACATCACCTGCGGCAACAGCGGCCCCAAGCCGGGCGTCGTTTATGCCCACGCGCTGGCCGGGGCAATCAGCCAATATGGCCGTCTGGTGCATCTGAATGTCGGCAACTGGCCGGATACGGGGATGAACCCGAAAATGAGCGAGCCGACCGCCGTAGCGCTGATTGACTGGTGCTATGCGGCCGTTGCCGCTGTCGCCCTTCGCGGCCGTCGTGTGATGATTTTCGGCCACGACTCAATGGGCATGGAAACGGCCTTAGCCCACATCCTGCCGACCCGCAACACCTACGGACTGGAAATCACCCGTCTGGATATGAAGCTGCTGGCCGATATGCTGGCCAAAGAAGCGTATGACAAAAAAGAACTCAAAGCGCTGCGCGGCTGGATCGACGGACATCTGGGCAAACGTCTGGAACTCAAGACCGACGCCGACAGCAAACGCTTCGACACATCGTTGGCGATGTACCTGATCAACCGCGACCTGATGGCCGAGTTGAACGCCGTCGGCGGCGGCTTCATGAGCCAGCTCGAATGGGGCAGCGATACACGCGGCATCCCCCTGCCGGTGGCCGATGCGATGGAGTCGATGTTCAACAGCACCTTCGACCACAACGGCCCCAAAGCCCCCCTGCCGTATGCAACCGAGGCGGACGTACAAGGGTTGCTGACGATGTTGTTCTTTACGTGGCTGTCCGGCGGCAATCCGCCGCTGTTTATGGACTTCCGCAAGGTCTGGGAGGGCTGGGAAATATCGGCGCTGGCCAAAAAGCTCGGCGTCAAGGTCAACCCCAAGGCCGACTACATTGTCAAAGGTCTGGTGGACGGCGACAACTCCGGCAGCGCGGCCTTCGACTGGGCAGCCAAACCCGGCGCATCCGTTAAGGACATTATGAAAGGCATTTCGATGCCGCTGGCCGATGCGGGATATTTCCCCGGCGGCGGCAACAGCGTAACGTTTATGACCCCCGCCGGCATCGAAGGCATCGCCGCACGGTTGGCTTATTGCTCGACCAACAACAAGTTCAGCTTGCTGTGGGACGAGGCCTATACCGTGTCCGTACCGGACAAACTCGGCAAGGCGATGTGCGACCTGACCACGCCCACCTGGCCGCATACGTTCGTCGTACCCAAGTACGCCTCGATGGTCGAGTACAAGCAGTTCGCTCCGGCCAACCACTTCCACATGACGTGGAATCTGCCGGTGGCACGCTTGCAGTACTGGATGGACTTGACTGGTACGCGCAGCTTGACGCCGTGGGCGGCACGTCCCTGCTTTGTCGAAGGCACCGACCGCCCGACGCCGCTGGTCAAACTCCTCAGCGGCTGCTAACCTTCAACTCTAAACTGAGGGCGGGTACAACTGGTCAATCGACCGGTTGTACCCGTTCCTATTTTTAAGGCAGGCAAGAAAATCAGGCAAACTTCCGCTGAAATATCTTGTAATTGTCGCCAAAAAAACCTTTACAAGTCGCCTTTGGGTCTGTAAAATGATTTTTCTTTTGCCGAGGTAGCTCAACGGTAGAGCACAGCTTTCGTAAAGCTGGGGTTGTGGGTTCAAATCCCATCCTCGGCTCTCTGGGTCTGGCAGCCGCTGTTTTCAACAATAGCGGCTTTTTTTATGTCCTCACTTAATCAGCTTGACGGGCGTATCCTTTACAAACGCCTGAGCAACCTCAAATGCCTTTTGCCGCGTCGAAATGTCTGGATAAGCCGGCGCATCCGTTACGCCCGCTTTAGCCAACAGGCGTGCGGCCGCAACCCGTACCTGCTGTGCCTGATTGGCTGCCTCGCCCAAAACCCGCATCGATTCCTGCGGGGCGTGGAAGCCCATCCCGTTGGTCGAGGAGATAAAATCCCACCGGAACTGCGCATGCCGCAGGAGTTTGCGCAGCGGCGCCAAATCCGCTTCCGTTACGCCAGCCTGCATTGCTGCGGCAATATCAAAATGTGCCTGTACCAGCGCCTCCTCGGCCTTGAGCATCGCGGCGGCCACGGTCGTCTGGATGCTTTCGACGCGCGTGCGAATCTCCTGTTCGCTCCAGCGATGGCACACCGCGCAACTATTGGCGATATTCAGCAGCGGGCTTTGAACGTGGTGGTCAGTGAACTTGACGCCGCCTTCCGAGCGGTACGGCATGTGGCAATCGGCGCAGGACACATTTCGGTAGGCGTGAATGCCTTTGCTGTACAGCTCATAATCGGGATGCTGCGATTTAATAATCGGCGTCTTGGAGATCGGGTGAACATAATCGGAAAAGTTAATCCGGTCATAATACTCAATCATCCCCTCTGCGCCCATTCCGTTGTGCCAAGGCAATGTCAGATAGTTTTTCGGCTCTTTGGCAAAGTAGTATTCGACATGGCACTGGGCGCAAACCAGCGACCGCATTTCCTGATGCGTCGCCTGTGCAATGTCCTTGCCCTGTGCGGCAAAGGCCTCGCGCAGCGCCGGCCGGCTGATGCGCAGCTTCATCGTCGCCGGGTCGTGGCAGTCCAGACAGCCGATGGCGTGCGTCATTTCGTCTTTGAGGTCATAAAAATTGGAGGCGTAAAACTCCTTGACGCCCATCGTATTCATCACGCGCGCCACATCGGAGCTTTTGCACGTCCAGCAGGTCGCCGCTTGAAAGGGCGTCGTCAGTCGTTTGGTGTGGGTTACGTCTTCCAGAGCATAATAATGTCCGCGCGCCTGCAGATAATCTTTGCTGAAACCGTGTCCGGCAAACAAAATCACCTGCATCGGGTCCTCTTCCAGATAGTCGCGCGGAAAACTGCCGCCAAAAAGGGTCTTGGTGTCTGTAATCTGTGTTTTGAGATAACGTTCGTACTGGCGAGGATAGTTCTGTCCCCACTTGGCGTTGTCCGATTCCCACTGTCCGATCTCGGCGGCCACCAAAATCGGCCGCTGTGCCTCCCAGCGGCGTTCCATAATCGACACGCTCAGCAGCCCCAGCACAATAATCAGCGCCGCCAGCAGTCCCGCCAATACCACGCCAACCCACAACGGCAGCGCAAGCGGCTTTGGCTCGTGATTTGCAAATTTGGTTCTGATAATCTTCTTCATTGGGTTAGTCTCCGATTTTTTTCAGGTCAAGACCCGCTTTCGGTAAGCGGGGACGAAGTTCGCGCGGCGAAGCCGACAGGCCGTGTACATCGCCGTGGATATTTTGATGGCACGTCCAGCACGTCTGCTGGGTTGAATCGACCAAACGAATCATTTGAAATTGATCGCTGTGGCAGCGCACGCAGTTCTGCTGAATGACCGGCACGGCCCCTTTGGAAAGCCGCATCACCTGCGGCTCCTTGCGCAGCATAAAAATAGCCGAGTGTCGCGCTCCGTCCATCGCCTTGAAGGCGGATTTGGCCAGAATGTTTTCGTGCGGAACATGGCAGTCATTGCAGACGGTATCGCGGCCATGACTGCCCCGCTGCCACGAGACATACGCATCGGTCATCACATGGCAGTTCATACAGGTTTCGGGGGCATTGGACATATACGATACAGCGTTGGAGATGCGCACCAACAGCACGCCCAGACCGGCGGCAATACCCGCCAGCCCATAGACGGCCACTTGCCAGAATCGCCCCACTCCCGGCAGTCCCAGCAGTTGTAATACCCAGTGTATCATATCGGCATAGTAGATTTTATGCGTTGAACTGTCAACCTTTTTTTGCACTATTCGCCGCATCTTAAGCAATACAAAACCGCATAGAGTATTGCCAAACCACCGGTCTTGCCCTACAATCGCCGGCTTATGGCAGACATAAAAAGAAATCTAATCCGACATCTGGAGATGGAAGCGTTTTTTACCGGCGATTTTGCGGTGCGCACCCCGCACAAGGCCGAACCGCTGCCGATTCCGCACGCTTTTACTGAGGAAAGCAATATGGCCAAAGCCCCCAAATCCGCTCAACAAACGTCGTTTGCAACGCTGGATGAGATTGCCGCGGCCGTGAAGGTTTGTCAAAAGTGTCAACTGTCCGCTACCCGCACGAATGCCGTACCCGGCCAAGGCAACCCTAAGGCCAAGCTGGTCTTTATCGGCGAAGGGCCGGGAGCGGACGAAGATGAGCAAGGGCTGGCCTTTGTCGGGCGGGCGGGAAAGCTGCTGACCGATATCATCACCGCGATGGGGCTGACGCGCGAGCAGGTCTTTATCGGCAACATCGTCAAGTGCCGTCCGCCGGAAAACCGCGACCCGCGGCCGGAGGAGATTTTTCAATGCAAACCTTATCTCAAACGCCAGCTTGAGCTTATCGCTCCGCAGGTCATTGTCGCATTGGGGGCGCACGCCGCCCGAACGCTGCTGGACACCGACCGCCCCATCGGCCAACTCCGCGGCCAGTTTCAGACCTATGTGTATTCGCCCGACGCCCCGCCGGCCAAGCTGATGCCGACCTACCATCCGGCTTTTCTGCTGCGAAGCTACACGGTTGAAAATCGCCGCCGCGTCTGGGAGGATATGCAGAAGGTAATGAAAGAACTGGGCTTAACGCCGCCGCGCAAATCCGCCACGTCCTAACCGAAAAACCGTCTAACGAAATAGCCCGCCTAATGCCGATAAAGCAGAGTAGGATTTGTTTTGTATTTTGAGATATAAAAAGGATTTTATGTCTGATATTATGTCGCCCGCCGAGCAGATGTTAGAGGGCATCGCCCCGTTGCTGTTGGCCGTACCGGGCGGAATGTTAGTTTTAGCCGGTCTGTTTTATTGGCTTGGCGGATTGCGGCTGCTCAAACCGCTGGCGGTGTTTACCGCCGTTGGGGTTGGGTTGGCCTGCGCGATGCTGTTTACCGACCGCCAGCTTGTGTCGCTGCTGTGCTTTATCTTGATTCCGGCAGTCATCGGGCTTTTTTTGGAAAAACCCATTGTCTGCGCCCTTGGCGGGGTGTTGACGGCGGCGGTTATTTTGACCGCGGTGTTTGCGTCCGATGCTGCGCTGCGGCGATCTGCGGCCGCACATATTCCGCCGGCGCCGCAGGTTGAAGGATCCTCCATACTCGACGTTGCTGACCTTATCGAACAATTGACAACATGGGCACAGCACGCCGTCAAGACCTGTTGGCAAACCATCCCCCTGCCGCCTAAGATTGCCGCCGCCGGTGTGGGAATCGGCGTATTTCTGGCGGGCTTGTTTGCCTGGCGGTGGGTGTGCGCGATGACCTGTTCGATGCTTGGAACCGCGGCGATTGTTGCGGGGATGTTTTTATTGCTGATGAGCAAAGGCCGCCAGGCGGTGTCGTATGTCATCGACAGGATGCCGTATCTGGCAATGACAATTGCGGGAATGTTTGTTTTGGGAGTCCTGTTGAATCGCTGGCTGTGTCCGGCCAAAGCGCATACAAAATCAGCGGCTCAAACACCACCTGTTCAGGGAGATAAGAAATGATACCGATGTTATTGGCACAGGCAAGTACACAACAAAATACTCAGGATTTGCACGCCGAGATTCTCCAGTTTATCTGGCAGCAGATTACCGACTTAAGCTGGCTGCACGCCGTGATGGCGATTTCCGTCGGGTTGGTGTATATGCTCTACGGCTGGCGCATCTTCCGTATTTTGGTGGTAATTTGTTTCGGTTTGGCCGGTATGTTTTTGGGCATCTTCGCCGGTCAGCAATTCGGCTCGCAGATTGTCGGCGGCATCCTCGGACTGGCCTTGTTTGCGACGGTCTCGGTGCCGCTGATGAAGTGGTGCGTATCGATTCTGGGGGCGGCGGCCGGCGGCATCGTTACCGGCGGCATCTGGTATGCGCTGGGGCTGCCGCTGGATTATATTTGGGCGGGCGTCGTTATCGGCGTGGTCGCCGGCGGGCTGATTTCATTTATTCTGCTGAAAATATCGGTGATGCTGTTTACCGCGCTGGGCGGAAGCGCCATTATGATGGTGGGCGTATTGGCGCTGCTGTATCTGTATGAAACCAAAGTGGCCGCACCGCCGACCCAGTACATCTTCAACTATGTCCATTACTACAAATGGTTTTTGCCGACGGTGATTATCCTGCCGACGCTGGCGGGGATGCTTCTGCAAAATCGATTCATCAAAAAATCCGCAGAATGGGAAATCTAATGCTGTTTCCAACAATGCCTTTCGTTTTATGAAGTAAAAAGGTAAAAGTAAAACGGCAAAATGATAAGGAAAAAGGTAAAAAGAACACGGTGTTGCCCAGAGCAGACACCCAATGGCATTTTGTGCAAAAAAAGCATGACACCGTAGGGCTGCAGTTCTTTAGGCAACCTCCAAAAATACGTGTCGCGGGCATCTTGCCCGCGTTATTTCTGCGATAATGCCATATGTCCCTTGCAATTTTCAATTAATAGAGGTTGCCTTTAATTTTTCCCTTTACCCTGTACTTTTGCCCTTTGCCTTTTTCCTTTTGCCTTGCAATAAACGCAATTACTCTCATTGGTCGAAGGTCGGGTTGAGAAGCCAGATGTCAGAAGACAGAGGTCAGAGGAAATAAAAAACCCCGCACCGAGGCGGGGTCAAAAAGCACAAAACAAACAGCACAGCCATCAGGCATGAACGGGAATATATCGTCCAATCAGTTCGGACAGTTTGGCGCGATCGATCGGCTTGGATAGGTACGCATCGCAGCCGGCCGACAGACATTTGTCCTCGTCGCCCATCATTGCGTTGGCCGTCAGGGCGATAATCGGCAGTTTGCAGCCGTTGGCGCGGAGCTGACGGGTGGCGTCATACCCGTTCATCACGGGCATCTGCATATCCATCAAAATCACATCAAACGTCTCTCCGGCGGCAATCTTATCCACCGCCGCTTGGTCGTCATCGACCATGGCTACCTCAAGCCCCATTTTCTGGAGCAAAATACTGACAAGTTTTTGATTGGAAGGATTGTCTTCCGCAACCAGAACTCGACCGCTCATTTTCATCCCTTTCGTTTGGTCATCGTACTCAGTTGCTTTTGCCGTACACCGATACCGGACAAAAGCATCCGCCTTCCTGTCGCCATGGAAATTTCACAACTGAATATCGGCTCAAAAAAGCGGCGGCTTTGGCAAAAATTGTGAAAACAGAGCATAAATCTTACACTTATTTATAGCCCGATAAAAATCAGCATAGCGGGCGTTTTTTTATGACGCCAAAGTTGCTGCGAGGATAATCCTGAGGTGTTTTGCGGACTTTTTCGGCCACGACCAGCGTCATCGCCGCCCCGCTGTTCGATTCGTCCGGCAATCGGTAATCCAGCAGGCGGGTAAACGCCGCCCCCATTTGGCCTGCCGCCGCCTGCGCCACGTCAACCTCCGCCTGACCCTGCTGCCCTTTCCAGAATACCCCCAATCCCCCCTGCCTTACAAACCCCAGCGTCAGCTCGGCCAGCACATCCAGCCCCGCCACTGCACGCGCCGCAACCGCGTCAAACTGTTCGCGCAGCGTAGGGTCGTGGGCGCAAAGCTCGGCACGGCCATGCAGTACCCTGACGTTGTTTAGCCCCAGCGCCGCACAGACCTTCCGTTGGAATTGTACTTTCTTATCGGTCGCCTCCAGCGAGACCACCTGCCATTGCGGCCGCGCAATCGCAATCGCCAACGCAGGAAACCCCGCGCCGGAGCCAACGTCAATCATCGAAAACCCCCGCGTTTGGCCGGCCGCGGCATCCAACACATTCAGCGCCGCCAGCGAATCCAGAAAATGCCGCAGGCGAATCTGTTCGGGCGTCTCAATACGGGTTAGATTGACGGTTTTATTGGCCTCAATCAGCATTTCAAGCAGCGTTTGAAACGCCTGTTTATGAGCATCTAAGGCCGTCTGCGCCGCGTGCAAATCTATCGACGTATGGGTCATCCGAGAAAACCCTGTCCGTTATTCCAGCGTCAACAGCAGCGGGTTTTCGAGCGTTTCTATGACCCGACGCAGAAACCGCACCCCGTCGGCGCCGTCGATAATCCGGTGGTCATACGACAGCGACAGCGGCACGATAAGTCGCGGCTGAATCGTTTGGTCAATCACCACGGCCTGTTGGGTAGCACAGCCGACGCCCAAAATCGCCGCCTGAGGCCAGTTAATAATCGGCGCAAACGCCCCGCCGCCCAACCCGCCGAGATTGCTGACGGTAAACGTCCCGCCGGCCATTTCTTCCGGTGTAACCTTGTGCTGCTGGGTGCGCTCGGCCAGCGCCGTCAGTTCCACCGCCACCTCCAGCAAGCTTTTTTTGTCCACATCGCGCAGCGTCGGCACCAACAGCCCGCGGTCGGTATCCACCGCCACGGACAAATGGCAGTATTTTTTGTACACAATCTCCTGTGTTGCCGGATCATACGAGGCGTTAAAGACCGGAAATTCGTGCAGCGCCGCCGCCACCGCCTTCAGCACAATCGCCGTCAGCGTCAGCTTGCCGCCGGCCTGCTGAACCCGCGGCTGACAGCCCTTGCGAAACTGTTCCAACTCCGTAATATCCGCTTGGCCGTATTGCGTTACTTGCGGCACGGTCGCCCATGTGTAGCTCAGCGCAGCGGCGATTGTCTTTCGCGTCGCCGAGGCGGCCTTGCGCTCCACCTGCCCCCAGATTGAAAAATCGGGCAGCGGTCTTTCCGCTGCGAACGTGCGGCCGCGTTCCTCTGCTGCGGCGGCGACGTTGGTTTTTTCCGACGCCGCCGCAGTCGCCGCTTGCGCGACAGTCGGGGATGGTTTGGCTTGAGCCGGCCGCTCAACGGGCTTGGACGCCTGCGGCGCAGATTCAGCGTCCGTTTCCAGCTTAAACAGCGGCTGGCCGACTTTGACTTTTTGTCCCTGTTGAATCAAAATCGCCGCAATCACGCCCTTGTCGGGCGAAGGCACGTCAAACGTCGCTTTGTCCGTTTCCAATTGCACCAGCGGCTGTTCCGGCTCCACACGGTCGCCCTGTTTAACAAAAATTTCGATGACATCGCCGGATTCTACCGTTTCGGAAATTTCAGGAAGCACAACGTCTTTAATCATTTGGCGTTACCCTTTCAGCATTCAAATGTCCATTGGATTTACTTTATCGGGATTGATGCCCAGTTCCTCAATCGCCGCTGCGACGCGGCTCGGCTCTATCTGCCCTTCCTGCGACAGCCCATACAGCGCCGCTATGACAACATAGCGAGCGTCCACTTCAAAATAATCGCGCAGCTCCGCCCGCCCGTCGCTGCGGCCAAAGCCGTCTGTGCCCAGCGGAATCAGCCGCCCCGGCAGCCACTGCGCAATCGAACACGGCAGCGTCTTAAGATAATCCGTCGCCGCCACAAAGACCGCCTCAGACCCCGCAAAACAGCGTTCAATATAACAGGCGCGCCGCTGTTCGGGGTGCAGCATATTCTGCCGGCTGGTGTTGATTGCGTCGGTATATAGCTCTTTATAGCTGGTTACGCTCCAGACCTCCGCGGCCAAGCCATAACGCGATTCCAGCATCTCCTGCGCCTTGATGACCTCATTGAGAATTGCCCCGCTGCCCATCAGTACCACACGCGGCGCATCGCCGCTGCCGGCGGCTTTGAAGCGGTACATCCCGCGCAAAATGCCGTCCTCCGCCCCCTCCGGCATCGCCGGCATTGCGTAGAACTCATTCATCATTGTGATGTAATAAAAGATATTCTCTTGCTTTTCGTACATTCGCGTCAGCCCGTCGCGAACGATGACCGCCAGCTCATACGCAAACGCCGGATCGTACGCCTTCAGATTCGGCACGGCCATATAAAAATGGTGGCTATGGCCGTCCTGATGCTGCAAGCCCTCGCCGGCCAGCGTCGTCCGTCCGGAAATGCCGCCGACCAGAAAGCCCCGCGCCATACTATCCGCCGCCGCCCAAATCAAATCCATCATCCGCTGCGCCCCAAACAGCGAATAAAAGAAATAAAACGGAATCATATTCAAGTCGTGCGCAGCGTATGCCGTCCCTGCGGCAATAAACGACGACATCGAGCCGGCCTCGGTAATTCCTTCTTCCAGAATGGCGCCGTCCTTTCGTTCGTTGTAAAACAACAGCGTATCCTTGTCCACCGGCTCGTACAACTGTCCCTGCGACGCATAAATCCCCGCCTGCCGAAACAGCGATTCCATCCCGAATGTCCTTGCCTCGTCGGGTACAATCGGCACAACCAGTCGCCCGAACTGCTTATCGCTCATCAGCTTGCTCAGAAACCGGACAAACACCATCGTCGTGGCCACCTGACGGTCGCCGCTGCCTTTGAAAAACTCCTCAAAAAACTCCCGCGGCGGCGGCGATATCGGCGAAACCCGAACCGTCCGAGACGGCACATATCCGCCCAGTTTCCGGCGGCAGTCCTGAAGATAGCGTATCTCTCGGCTGTCCGGATGTGGGCGATAAAACGGCGCCTCCTGCACCTCGCCGTCCGGAATGGGTATCCCAAACCGACTGCGAAACTCCAATAACTCCTCTTCATTGAGTTTCTTTTGCTGATGCGAGATGTTCCTGCCCTCGGCGGCCTCGCCCAGCCCATAGCCCTTAATGGTCTGCGCCAAAATCACTGTCGGCTGCCCCCGATGCTCAACGGCTGCCTTATACGCCGCATACACCTTCACGGGGTCATGCCCGCCGCGCGTCAGCCGCGCAAGCTGATCGTCGGAAAAGTTTTTGACCCGTTCCAGCAGCCGAGGGTCTTTGCCGAAAAAGTCCTTGCGAATAAACTCCCCGCCCGACACGGCGTACTTTTGAAATTGCCCGTCCGGCACTTCTTCCGCCCGCCGCGCCAGCAACCCGTCGGCATCATTGGCAAACAGCGCATCCCATTCCGACCCCCACAATACCTTAATCACATTCCAACCGGCTCCGCGGAACACGCCTTCCAACTCCTGAATAATTTTGCCGTTGCCCCGTACCGGCCCATCCAGCCGCTGGAGGTTGCAGTTAATCACGAAAATCAGATTGTCCAGCTTTTCGCGTCCGGCCACGCTCAACGCCCCCAAGCTTTCCGGTTCGTCGGTCTCGCCGTCGCCCAAAAACGCCCACACTTTGCGGTCGGAAGCCGCGACCAGCCCACGGTTTTCCAAATACCGGTTGAACCGTGCCTGATAAATTGCCATAATCGGCGCCAGCCCCATTGACACCGTCGGATACTGCCAGAACGTCGGCATCAATCGCGGATGCGGATACGACGGCAAGCCGCCCTCGGGTGATAGTTCCGACCGAAAGTTCTCCAAATCAAACCCGCTCAGACGACCTTCCAAAAAGGCACGCGCATACACCCCCGGCGACGCATGCCCCTGAAAATAAATGATATCGCCTTTTTGTTCCGGCGTATCCGCCCGAAAGAAATGGTTAAACCCCACCTCCAGCAGCGTCGCCGCCGAGGCGTAGGTTGAAATATGTCCGCCCAGTCCTTTTTTGTGGCGATTGCCCCGCACAACCATTGCCATAGCGTTCCAGCGAACCAAACTCTTGATTCGCCGTTCAATGTCGCGCTGCCCCGGATATGGCGGCTGCCGCTCAGCCGGAATCGTGTTGACATACGCTGTCGTGATACTCATACGCTGCACCTCTTTTTATAAAAGGGCTATCCGCCATTTTACCTTTTGCATTTTTACTTTTGACTTCTCAAACTGACCTTCGGTCAGTTTGAGTTACAGGTTTTCCGGCTTGCACAGATTCTTGGCCTCCGCCGCCACACGTCCGCAGTTTTTGCACACAAATTTCCCCTCACGCACCAGCGACTTATAGTCATCGGGGTGGCTGGTCAAAAATCCCAGATTGTTCAGGTAACACAAATGCTTATCATGGCCGGGATGGGGCATCTCAACAGATTTCATCGCTTTCTCCTATGCTGCTTTTTCAAGACCAAATAACTCTTAAAAACTCGCCTACCAAACAACCTCCATTATAAACAACTACGCTTACATAGGCAATTCGTTTTATCCTTTTTCGATAACACTGTCACCCTGTTGGGGGCGGATTTAACACGAAGTGGCGAAGCGACACGAAGAAAATGAAAAGGATGTAAGAATGTGATTTTTACCACGAAAAACACGAAAGGCACGAAAAAAGATATTTAAAACGCGGATTGCGCTGATGGCACTGATTTTGAAGAACCCAAAAATATAGATTTTGTTTGTTTTTATCGGGTTTTGGGGGTATAATCTGTTGAATCGTACCGCTGGCTTCCAGCCGGCCTGTAAAACGAAGGAATACCAGAACGAGCCAATTGCAAAAAGGACATAGGGGATGCAATGGAGTTATTTTTACGATTCATCAGCATCGTCGCGGTCGCGGTCTGTTCCGTCAACACCTTCGCCTACTCCGGCGGGTTAAATTTCATAGAAAATATGTAAGATTTTAGCCGTGTGAAGCAAAATTGACGCTACCGTCAAAAGTGATTGAGGCGGTAAATTTTTCATAACTAGTTGAAAATTAATGAGTTTATATGATTTTTAGGCTTGACAGGCCAGTTTTTTGATTTATACTATAAACTGTTATA
>Ga0308414_1000285_pt1 | contig 31955 bp, 24 predicted proteins | sample HotsprSampleOS50_FD_205667 | JGI IMG/M metagenome (GOLD analysis project Ga0308414, IMG submission 205667) | Hot spring phototrophic mat microbial communities from Octopus Spring, Yellowstone National Park, Wyoming, United States - 20090730_OS50 ...
AAAGCCTTTTAAGATTTCTCGAACTTGATAAGGTAAAATTTTTTTTTCTATGTTATCTAAAATAGGCTTATCGTATTCATCTATGAGTACTACTACTTTTTGATTGTATTTTTCATAGGCATATCGAATTAGCTTAGCAAAACAATTGGCGGGATTGGAATCTTGGCATTCAATGTTTAGTAATTCTTGGTTTTCTTCTAAAACTCCACGTATCTTCTCAAGTACCTCCCTTCTAGTTTGCATAATTCCACTACCAAAGCTAATGTGAATTACTGGATGTTTTTTAGACCAGTCCCAATTTTTTTCTAAAAAGAGTCCTTTAAATAAAGTTTCATTTCCTATATAAGCCTCATGGAGAGTATCTAAAAAAGAACTTTTACCAAAGCGTCTTGGTCTACTTAAAAAAAAATATTTTCCTAATTTAGCTAGTTTATATACAAACTCTGTCTTATCTACATAGTAGTAGTTTTCGTTTACTAACAGAGAAAAAGTTTGAATTCCAAGTGGTAAGCGTTTCATAAAAGAAAAATTTCTATTATGTAAGGACTTGTCAAGAATTTATATGTTTTTAAATTAAAGCTAAAAAAACTCTCTTCTACTTTCTAGCTTGATTTCCAATATGGGCTTTATTTCACGTAACGTGAAATTAGCCAAGATACTACGGACCCGCCACACAGCGCACATAATGGCCGGAATTCTTATCGTCCGGCGCCACCTCCCCATTGCCAAAGTCGACATACCACCCATTAGAAGAAAGACCAGTATAAGTAGTAGAACTCCAGTAATCAGACTGACTGCTTGGAAAAAAGGTATTGTCAATATAAAAAGGCTTGGTTCTATCGGCTAAAGAATTTAATTCGTTGATATTAGGTAGTCTCCAAGTTTTTCCAGCTAAATTTAAGCTACTACAGTAATTTATAGCATCTGTCCATGAGTCTGTGTAAGTAGTTCCCGAAGAGCAGTCGACCCCGATTAGTCCCTTACTACACTTTTGCCAAACTAGACCTGTAGTATTGTCTTTTACAGTTCCATCCCCGTTGTCAGTAAAGTTAGAATTGGGCTCTTTAGATGGTCCTGAAACACAACGAATGTATTTCAGTAAGGTAGCAATTCCAGAAAGAAACTCTCCTTTGAAAAAATTGATAAACCACATATTACTACCAGGGCCTTCGGTAGAAGTCCAGTAATGACTCGGATTCGGAAGTGTTCCAGGAAAATAAGTAGCATTTATTGCACCACTAGTAGTCCCATAGTCTACTAAAGTTTGTAGTTCTTCGATATTGGGCAGTCTCCAAGTTTTTCCAGCTAAATTTAAGCTACTACAGTAATTTATAGCATTTGTCCTTTCAGCTTTCATAGCAGTTCCCGAAGAGCAGTTAAGTCCACTTAATCCTGCACTACACTTTTGCCAAACAAGCCCTGTTGCATGGTCTGTGACAGTTTCATCCCCATTGTCTGTGTAACCTTTAGCTACTCCTATCTGTAAATCCCCATCCGAACCAGGTGTAAAATAATTATTTATCTGTCCTGTTTTCAAAGGAGGATAGCTATAAACTCCACTGACTAGAGGACTATCTAAATACCCCGACTTAGTAGAAAAAGCTAGAATTTTTTTTCCAGATAAGGCCCATACATTTTCTAAGGGTGTAGTATATAAGTTGGAATTTATAGTAGGGGTAGTCCCATCCAGAGTATAGTAAATACTAGCATCTGGGGGACTTGTAGAAATACTAATGTTAGTAAGCTGAGTAATAAGTCCAAAACCTGGAGTAAACACAGGTGGTGATAGCTGTGAAGGTGGTAGTTCGGAAGGTTTTAATCTCAAAAGAGTCATAGCTTGGGATATAGCTGCTCCACTTGGAGTAGAGACATCATACGGACTTCTATTAGCTTTTAAACAACCTAGTATAAATAGGATACTAAAAAAATAAAAAACTTTCGATTTCATAGAACATCTCCCTTTGTATTTAACAGCTATTAGACTTATTTTTTTCAACTTTTTTAAAGTAAATTGAATGTCAGAAAGAAAAATTTTACAAAAAGACTACAAGAAAAGACTTTCCTAGAGTTTTGCTATGGCTTTAAATTGTAAATTAAAGGATTTTTCAATAAATTATTTCATAAGTCTAATTAAAATACAACTTCTCTTATAAGCTTTTTACGCAAACAAATAATCACTAGGACGTTTTTTTTCCACTTCCCAAGAAAATACAGTTTCTCGCATTTGAATAGAAGAGCCTTCTACTGTAAGCACAAGTTTATAGTTTGTTTTTTGACGAAATTTTTCTGGTTCTTTTTTTAGGATTAGTCTACCTGATTTAATCATTAGTAAAATATGTTGAATAAAGGGATCCTGCTCTACTTTGGAAAGTTCTTGCATAGCATAATAAAAAGTAGTTAAGTCTTTATAAAACCAATCTACAATTTTATTTGAACCGGGTTTCCAAAGCTGACTTAAGGAAAATTCTTTCTCTTGCAAAATAGTTTTACCTTGCATAGGCTTTTGAAGAAGTCTAAGTTTCTGATAAATAGCGTGGTTTAGTTCTCTTTCAGAGTCTCCTTCGTAGTCAGAAGCTAGCCACTTGATCCATGACTTTTTTTCTTTTATGCTAAGTAAAGGAAGAAGTGCAAAAAGATAATTTTGATTTCTAAAAACTTTTTCCATAGCAAAAAAATCCAAGACCTCTGTAGGAACCATATACATACCCTTGCGCCATTGAATTACATAAGGATTGTTTTCAAAACGAATGAGATCCTCTGGTACTTCTCCACTTACTATATCTCCAAATTGACTTAAGATAAAAATAAAAGAAATAAGTTCTTCTCTCGTTAAATCTCCCATGACTTTAATGTAGTCATTTTGCATACGTAAAGAATTATATATTAGAGAATACCTTTGTTTTTCAAATTGTTTGTCAGATAAAATAAGCTTAAAGTGCTTTTGAAATTGAACTAAGGCACCAGGATCAATTTTATCTAAGTTTTGAGAGATAGAAAAAGGCATGTTTTTATAGAGCTCTTTTAGCAATATCCTTTCGATAAAAAGTATCAGATATAGGATTTTCTGTCAAGTAACGATAACAGTTTTTTACAGATTCTTGTAAAGAATTGGCAAAACTTGTAATCCCTAAAATTCTTCCACCACTAGAAACTAGTCCAGAATTAGTTCTTTTTGTACCTGCGTGAAATACAAAAATATTTTTATCAGCTGACTCTTTTAAATTTAAGGGAATAAATTTTTTATAAGAGTTTGGATAGCCATTTGCAGCGAGTACTACTACAGTAGCAAATCCATCTTTAAAGTTAAGTTCTTTTACAGTAAGTTTACTTGTAGCACATTCCCACATAATTTGAAGTAAGTCATTTTCTAAAAGTAACATTAAACATTGAGTTTCTGGATCTCCAAATCTTACGTTAAATTCTACTACTTTGGGATTTTTTAATTTATCTATCATAAGTCCTGCATACAGTAACCCACGATATGGGTTACCTTTTTGTTTTAAACCAGCAAAGATTGGAGTAAAAATTTCTGACTTTACTTTTTCATAGATTTCGGGAGTGACAACTGGGGTAGGAGCATAAGCCCCCATTCCACCTGTATTAGGTCCTGTATCATTATCAAAGGCCCTTTTGTGATCTTGAGCTGCCGGAAAAATCACATAATTTTCACCATCACAAAGTGCAAAAATAGAAGCTTCTTCTCCTTCTAAAAATTCTTCTATTACTACTTTATTTGTAGTTGTCCCAAATTTATGTTGGAGAAATATCTCTTGTAAAAAATTTTCTGCTTCAGTTTTACTAGAGCAAACAACAACTCCTTTTCCTGCAGCAAGTCCATCAAACTTTACTACTATAGGTAAAGGATGAGTTTGTATATACTCTAAAGCAGTTTCAAAACAAGTAAAACTTGCATACCTTGCAGTAGGGACTTTTAGTTCTTTCATAAGTTCTTTTGCAAAGTGTTTAGAGCCTTCTAATTGAGCACAATACTTAGAAGGTCCAAAACAAGGTACATCTATTTCTTGTAACCAATCACTTATCCCATCTATCAAGGGCTCTTCTGGACCTACCACTACAAATAAGATCCCATTTTTTTGCACATAATCTTGAACAGATTTTTTATCTTTGAGATCTATACTACCCTCAGGAACAAGTTCATTTTCAGGAAAGCCACCATTTCCAGGGTATACTTTGAGTTCCTTTAACATAGTAGACTGTCTGAGTTTATAAGCTAAGGCACTTTCTCTACCCCCACTTCCAATTAAAAGTACTTTCATAATAGATTCTCCAAACCTTTTTCAATTGTTTCTAATTTTGTCTTTAAGACTTCCCATTTATCTTTTTCTTTTTGAATGATTTTTGGTTTTGCTTTAGAAAGAAATTCAGGATTTTGAATTTTCTTTTCTACTTTTTCTAAATCTAAAATTAAGGCTTCTTTTTCTTTTTGAAGCCTAGATATTTCTTTTTGTATGTCAATCATTTCTTGCATAGGAAGAAAAATTTTTCCAGCACTAAAGGCAGAAATAGAATCAGTTTTAGAAGGTAAGTAAGAAAGATTTACTTCAATAGATTCCAATTTAGCTAGTTGTAAAAAAGAAAGCTCTTCTTCTTGAATTACTTCTTTTACTAAATAATTTTCTGATTGAATGATTGCCTTACATTTTTTATCGGGAGAGATTTTTAATTCGGCACGAACAGCACGTATAGAACTTACAATTTCTGTTAGGAAAGAAATTTTTTTTGCACCTGTGTTGTTTTCTGAAATAAAATATATAGAAGGCCAAGGGCTTTTTACTAAATCCTTTTCAGTAAATGCAGAGTTTAACTCTTCGGTTATAAAAGGCATAAAAGGATGTAAAAGATGCAAGGCTTTTAAAAAAACACTAGCTAGATTTTGTAAAGCTACTTCTTTTGAGTTGGGAGTAGACTTATCGTAAATTCTAGGTTTTGTAAATTCTAAATACCAATCACAAAAATCTCCCCAAAAGAAATCATAGATTTGAGAGGCCATTTCAAAAAATAAGTAAGTGCTATAAGCTTTCTCATATTTAGTAAAACACTGATTAAAACGTTCACGTATCCAAATATCAGAAGGTTCTAATTCTGTTTCTTGTAGTTCACGAAGTAGAAAGCCTTCAGGTAAATTCATTAAAATAAATCGGCAGGAATTCCAAATTTTATTACAAAAAGCTCTATAACCTTCTAAGCGTGTTTCTTTAAATAAAATATCTCTAGCTTCTGGTAAGCTAGCTGCTAAAAAAAAACGGAAGGAATCTGTCCCATATTTTTTCATCATATCTAGGGGATCTATGGTGTTTCCTTTTGACTTACTAAACTTTTCACCTTTTTCATCTCGAATTAGTCCATGAATGACTACTTTCTTAAAAGGCACATCTTTCATGAACTTCATTCCAAACATAATCATTCTAGCTACCCAAAAGAAAATTATATCAAAACCCGTAACTAGAACAGAAGTAGGATAGTACTTTTGTAAATCTTCTGTATCATCAGGCCAACCTAAAGTACTAAATGGCCAAAGAGCAGATGAAAACCAAGTATCTAGTACATCACTATCTTGAGTAACTTCTTGTTTGGTTACTTGAAAACCTCTTTTTTGAAATAAATTTACTGCTTCTTCTAAAGATTCAGCTACTACCATTTCTCCATTAGATAGGTAATAAGCTGGAATTCTATGTCCCCACCAAAGTTGGCGTGAAATACACCAATCTTTAATATTTTCCATCCATTCAAAATAAGTTTTTTCCCAAACTTTTGGTATGAATTCAATCTTTCCTTCTTTGACAACTCGTATAGCTTCTTCTGCTAGAGGCTTAACTTTTACAAACCATTGTGTAGAAAGGTAAGGCTCAATAATAGCCCCACCTCTAGAATTGTGACCTACTGAGTGAGTATAATCTTCAATTTTTTCTATAAGACCTAATTCTTGTAGTTCTTTTATAATTTCTCTTCTAGCTACAAAGCGATCATAACCTTTATACTTACCTGCATTTTCATTTAAAGTAGCATCAGGATTCATAATGTTAATGGGCTTTAGACCTAAACGATTACCTACTTCAAAGTCAGCTGGATCATGAGCAGGAGTAATTTTTACAAGTCCACTACCAAAGTTGGGATCTACAAAAGAATCAAAAAGTAAAGGAATTTCTCGATTTAAAATAGGTAAAATTAAAGTTATATTTTTCAAATGTGTATAACGTTCATCATTAGGATGAGCACAAACTGCTACGTCACCTAACATGGTTTCAGGACGAGTAGTAGCTACTACTAAATAGTCGTTTGTACCTTTGATAGGATAGCGAATATGATAGAGATGACCTTTAGTTTCTCTATACTCTACTTCAATATCAGAAATAGCAGTGAGATTTTTGGGACACCAGTTAATAATTTTTTCTCCACGATATATAAGCCCTTCTTCATAGAGAGTACGAAAAACTTTAATTACAGCCCGAGATAAACCTTCATCCATTGTAAATCGCTCTCTAGACCAATCTACGCTTTCTCCTAAAAGTCTTTGTTGAAGTGTAATTTGTCCTCCCGATTCTTTTTTCCATTCCCAAACTTTAGCAATAAATTCTTCTCTAGAAAAATCTTTACGAGATTTACCTTGGGCTTCTAATTGTTTTTCTACTATAACTTGAGTTGCAATTCCAGCGTGATCTGTGCCAGGTAACCATAAAGTAGATTTTCCTTTCTTTCTTTCAATTCGAGAAATTATATCTTGTAAAGTATGATTTAAGGCATGGCCAATATGTAGTACACCTGTGACATTAGGTGGGGGAATTACTATACTAAAAGTTTCACCTTGGTTAGAAGGTGAAAAGCAATGATTTTTTTCCCAATAGTCTATCCATTTGGACTCTATTTCTGAAGGATCATAACGATGATTAATAATTTTTTTCATAGCCAAAACTTATTTTTTATTTTTACAATACTTTACTAACCTTGTTTCAAATCTTAATTTTAAGGTCAAATGGAAAGTGAATTTTACAGTGGTTCCCATTCTCCTTTATTTAAGACTTTATATTTATCTTTATCTTCAAAAAGTAAAGTAGAACCAGCTGGGATTTTTTTACCTTTTAAAATAAGATCTTCTCTTGTTCGTTCAATAGCTAACCCTAAAAAAGGTTTTTTCCCTTCTGTTGGAAAAATAATAGTAGTTCCAGATCCAAAACTTAGTCCATAAATTTCTACAGGTTTAGTGAGAGTTATAGATTTTGGAACATCTAAAAATTTTACTACATCTCCAAATGAGTTTTTAGGTTCTTTGTATTGAAGAATGGTTCCAGCTTTAAAAACATGAGGGAAGTTTTTTTTGTAGTTTACGTCCATTATAGTTTGATCTTCTCCTAAAGTTGCAGTTCTTAAAAACCCATCTTTGTCAAATACTAAGGTGCTACCTTTGGAAAAAGTAGTTCCTTGTACATTTTTGGGAGTAGTGAGTACTTCTTTTTTATATCCTTCAGGTAGTTCGACTTGTGGTTTGTTTTCGATAGTTTGAGTTGTACTACAAAAAGCTATATTGACTAAATAAACTAGTAAAAAAATTTTTTTCATAATCTCCTCATTTAATGATATATTTATTTATAATTTCTTGGGTTTTTTTATTTAACTCTTCTTCTGTACTAGCTTCTATAGGGTGGGGTTTGTTGACAATCTTAATTGTTTGAGTATAGGTAATCTTTAAAACTCCCTTATATTTTCCCCCTTCTTTGTGTATTTCACTATCTACTCTCATTCCATCTGGTATTACAATTTCTTTACTAATAGGAGTTTTTTGAAAAAACTTTTTTACTAAATCAATTAAAAAATTTAAAACCAAAAAGAAAAAGAGAGGTAAAACAATAAAATAAAAAAAAGCTTCCATAGTTTATTCATCGGTAAAAAAAAAGCTAAGACAAACATCTTTAGTTTTCTCTTGACTTTTTATAACAATTCTAAAATTTGTATTAATTAAAAAGGAGTTTTTATGGGACGTATAGCTTACGTTAATAAAGATGATTGTACTTCTTGCAATCAATGTGCAGATAATTTGCCCAAATATTTTCAAATGGATGAAAACGATACTTCTGAAACTCATATAAATGGTGGAAGTATAAACAACGCAGAAATTCCAGATGAAGATATTCCCCTAGTTCAAAAAGAAATGGACGAGTGTCCGGGAGAGTGCATTCTCTGGAAAAAATAACTTTTTTCCTGCAAAAAACAAGTTTTTTTTGCAGGAAAACCTAAAAACTTTCGTTTTTCTTTATTAAATGCCAATAATCTCTTTTTTTTGTAAAATTTTAGTTATCTTTTCTCGCTATTTACCAAAAGATTTTTATTTAACTCTCTACTAAACAAAACTTGAAAATAAATTTACAATAAAAAAACTAGCTTAGATTGTTTAATAAATAATAAAGTTTTATGGGTAAAAATTGGTGGGTATATGTTAAAGAAATTTGTTATTTTTTATATATTTTTAGCATTTATTTTTTTAAGAGCAGAAGAACCTTCCTTTAGTAAAAAATTTAATTCTTATAAGACCGACAGATGGGAACTTATAACTGATTTGCCTGAAAGTTTTGCTATTTTGTTTGCAGAGTATTCAGAAAATTTTTCAACTTTAATTTATGAATTTTTAAGTGAAATGAGAGAAGAAAATAACCCACTACAAGGTAGGGTCTACTTGTTTCAATCGTGTGAAGAATATTCTAACTATTTACAAAGTAAATTCATTAAAGTAAAAAATTTATTGCATTTTACATTAGTGTCACAGAAAAGTTGGAGTGAGTTTGAAATTGCAGGATGTATTTTGACAACGGGGCATCTTTATGAAGACTTTCAGAAGAAAATCACTAAAACTTTTTTATTTGAAAAAGAAAAAAAATATCCAAATTGGCTAAAAACAGGACTACAAGATTATTTTGCTTATTCTTCTTATATTGCAGATGATCTTTCTATAGTACCTTATATAAATTTTGACTACACAAACTCTATATATAAATTTCGTGAAACACAAAAAACATATTTAAAAATATCTCAACTTCTAAAAACAGAGCAAGCTAATTGGAAAAAAAATAAATTTATTTATAAAGCATATTCGTGGGCTTTTGTAAGTTACCTGATGGATAAGCATTTAACTGGAAGATCTATTTTAAAAAGTTATATTCAAGAAGTTGTTAACTTAAAAAAAAGTCCTTCAGAAAAATTAACTATTTCTCAGTTTGATGAAGAAGATTGGATAGGTTGGCTTGAAAAATTTCCTCTTCCAAAAGGTTTGGAATATTATCGTAAAGCACAGACTCAAACTATCCATTCTTCTAGAAAACAATTCTTACAGCTAGCATTAGCTGAATTTCCCGACTACTGGCTATATCAAAAAGATTTAGCTTATGAATATTATGCTAATGACAATTTTGTTTCTGCATTAGAAATGGCAGAAAAAACCCTTCAATTAAAATTAAACTCTCGTATAACGTTAGAAATAGCTATTACTTCTAGTTTTAAACTTGGTCAGTATCCCAAAACAGAATTTTATCTTTGGCTTTGTGATGAATTTAAATATTGTAAAAATAGATACAATCAAGAAAGAATTTTTTTACAACAATATAAGAAAAACAATCCTGATATAAAAAAATTTAAGTCCCCAATAGTAAGTCCTGGAAGTTGGTTTTAGTCTGTTTCCTCTAGTTTAATACTCATCATTTTGTCTCTAAGCATAGCAGCTCTTTCAAATTCTAAGTTTTTTGCTGCTTCTAACATGGCTTGTTTGAGTTTTTCTTTTAGGTTTTCTTTAGTTTTATATTTCTTTAAGGTAAATTCTTTTTCAATTTCAGAGAAAATAGCTTCTTCTAAAGAAATTTCTTTCTCATTTGTTCTTTCAATTATATCTGCAATTTCTTTCTTAATTGTTTTTGGGACAATCCCATACTTCTGGTTATGTGCTTCTTGGATAGCTCGTCTTCTTCGCATTTCTTCTATAGCAGTTTTCATGGACTCAGTCATCTTATCTGCATAGAGAATAGCTTTTCCATTTTCATTTCTTGCAGCTCTTCCGATAGTTTGTATTAGAGATTTATAATCTCGTAAAAAACCCTCTTTGTCAGCATCTAAGATAGCTACTAATGAAACTTCTGGAATATCTAGACCTTCTCTAAGTAAATTGATTCCTACTACACAGTCGTAAATACCTTTTCGTAAATCTCGAATGATTTCTACTCTTTGAATAGTTTCAATTTCATTGTGTAAGTAACAAACCTTTACTCCTGACTCTTTTAAATATTCAGATAAGTCTTCAGCCATTTTTTTTGTAAGTGTAGTAACTAAAACTCGTTCATTTTTTTCTTTCCTAATAAAAATTTCTCTAAGTAAATCATCAATTTGTCCCAAAATCGGGCGAACTTCTACAATTGGATCTAAAAGACCTGTTGGACGAATAATTTGTTCAGCTGTAACTTCAGATTTTTGTAGTTCATACTCTGCAGGTGTAGCTGATACATAAAGTACACGTTTTACAACACTTTCAAATTCAGGAAAATTTAGGGGACGATTTTCTAAAGCAGTAGGTAAGCGAAATCCATAGTTGACTAATGTTTCTTTTCGAGATCTATCTCCTGCATACATTCCACGAATTTGAGGAATTGTAACATGAGATTCATCTATAATACACAAAAAATCCTCTGGAAAATAATCAAACAAGCAAAAGGGACGTTGACCTAGTTTTCTACCCGACAAATGAAAAGAATAATTTTCAATTCCATTGCAATAGCCTAATTCTTTTAACATTTCCATGTCGTATTTTGTTCTAGATTCAATTCTTTGAGCTTCTAAAAGCTTTCCTTGTTTTTGAAAAAACTCTACTTGTTCTCTCATTTCTTTTTCGATATTTTTCAAGGCTTCTTGAAGACCTGGTGCTGTAGTAATAAAGTGCTTTGCTGGATAGACTGCTAGACGATTTAGTTTTACAATTGTTTTTCCTGTAATGGGATTGAACTTAGAAAGAGATTCGACTTCATCTCCAAAAAATTCAATCCTATAAGCTTCATCTACATAAGCTGGAAAGATTTCTATAACGTCTCCTCGAACACGAAAATTTCCTCTAGTAAACTCTATATCGTTTCGATTGTACTGGATTTTCAATAATTTTTTTATGACCTCATTTCTATCTATTACCTCTCCAGTAGTTAAAATAAGCATAGAATTAAAATATTCTTCTGGAGAACCTAAGCTATATATACAAGAAACAGAACTTACTATAATTACATCTCTTCTTTCTAAAAGCGAAGACGTTGCACGCAATCGGAGTTTATCTATTTCTTCATTCATAGATAATTCTTTTTCAATGTATGTATCTGTAACTGGTACGTAAGCTTCAGGTTGATAGTAATCATAGTAAGAGACAAAATATTCTACTGCATTTTCTGGAAAAAATTCTTTAAATTCTTTAAAAAGTTGAGCTGCTAAAGTCTTATTATGACTTAAAACTAAAGTAGGAAGGGATAACTTTTCAATGATATGAGCCATTGTAAAAGTTTTTCCTGAGCCAGTAACTCCTACTAAAGTAGCATGTCTCACTCCATTTTTAAACCCATTTACAATTTTTTCAATTGCAGTAACTTGATCTCCAGCTGGTTGAAAAAGAGAAGAAAGTTTAAAAGCAGACAATCTTATTTCTCCCAGAGTTTTTTCCACCATTTTTCTTCTGTGTTATTTGGATTATTTTTTAGGTTCATTTTTTGACGTATACTCTCAATATCCCATCCAGTCAACATAGCTAAATTTTTAGCTCTTTGTTCTTGCGATTTTTCTAAATTTTGGAAATAAGTTTTTGCTTCACTGCATTCATTTGGATTTCCAGTCCAAGGATGGCGAATAATATAACGTCCTTGAAAGTTTGCTCTATCAGAAGTTTCTTGAAAAACTAAATCTTCTGGAAAAGTCTCACTATTATATCTCAAATGTAATCTTGTAACTAAAACATTTGGAGCATTTGCAGGAAAATTATTATTATCTAACCACATGACGCCTAACGCTTTTAATTCTTGGTTACTTAAAGGTTCTGCAGCACAAGGATCACACCAACTCATATCCCAAAAATATTCTGTGAACACAGCTTTTCCATTTTCTTTTTTTACTTGATTTTGAAACATAGCTAAGTAAAAGTCTTTAAACTCCCCTTTTACAAAACTAGGAACCTCTATATCAGAAGGAAGTTTTATAGTGCGATAATTTGTTGTTTCTACTCTTCCTTTTCGTGAAAGTACAAATACGAGTAAGTCTTGATCTCCTTTTGCATTGAGCATACCTAAACGGATAGGAAGCATAAACTTAGGTGAGTCAAACGCAAACTGCAAGGGACGTAAGTAAGTGAGATTAGCTTTGGAGTGTTCTTTTAGATTTACTTTAGCAACAAAAAATTTCATCTTTTGCTTAATATAAGGTTCTAAAGCTTTAGATGCTCCTGTAGGAATTTTGTATTGATTTTTAATCAACCACTCTTCCAGCCCTCCAGAGTCCTTAGCTGAAAGAATGAGTATATCGTATTCGCCTACAGTGTAACTAGCTTCTATGGTTACCCCTAAGTCTTTTTGTCTGTTGGGTCTCTTTTCAGAAGTACTAGTAGGAGCAGAAGATTTAGTCACTTCATCTTCATAATAAATTCGCTTGCAAGGATTTTCATCAAAATACTCCACAAGCCTAGGGGCAGTATATGCATCTAAATGATCAATAGGCTTGTTATCTGCAACGTTAATTTGATCTTTTTGCAAGACAACTGGAACGGGAACAACAAGTGCAAAATCTTTTAATTTGCCTTGATAGTCATTCATCATAGTAATGACGTTTTTTTCATTATCTTTAGCTAATATGACTTTAGAAGCTTTATTGTATAAAGTAGCATCTGCTCTAGCCACATAAAATCCACAAAAAGCAAAAATTTGTTGCCATGTTAAAAATAACGAAAAAATTCCTATACTTAACTGAAAGCTAAGCTTCATAATAAAATCTCCTTATCGTTAAGCTTATAGTGGAACTTCCAGATTTGTAAAGTTAAATAAAATTTTTACAAAATTACTTTTATCCAAGAATGCTAAACTTTTTTAATGATTTTTAATTAGATTGACGTTATGCAATTATCTTACTAGTAACCTTCCTTTTAAACAAAAAATTTTAAAAAACACTTGTAAAAAATTGATTTTCTTATAAAATTAGTAAAAATCTAAGCCAAAAGGACTATATATCAAAATATGAAAACCTTAAAAGATCAACTCGACGAGAAGGATAAACAGCTAAGTTATCTAATTAAAATTATAGAAGCTTACGATAAAGTAAGCCGCATGTGCCAAGACGAACTAAGTGAGGCTCAAGAAACTATAAGTGCTTATGAAAAGGTTGCCAAGCTATCTCGGGAAGAACTTTTAAAAGCACGTCAAGAAATTAATGAACTTAAGACTAGAGAAGTTATACTAAAGAAAGAAATTATTTCCATTCTGACAGATACTACCCTTACCGAAGAAGCCCTCATTCAAAAGATCGAAACGCTAGGTCAAAATTCACAAAAAGGATTTTATTCTGATTTATTTCGAGTAATAGCTTCTTTAGAGTTAAAAGAAGAAGAGGCTGAGCTATATTGGAAAGAAATTGTGGAGCATGCTGAAAGTTTATCAAATTCCTTAGGTAGAAGAGTTGGCTTTAGAGTTGCCATGTTAGATTACTTTACAAATAAGCGGAAATTAGTTAGAAATCCTAAAATTATAGAATTTGATATTTTTGAGGAGGTTATACGTCACTCTGTAATTGATGAACTTACAGGTATTTACAATAGGAGACATTTTAACATAACTTTAAATCGTGAGTTGAGAAGGAGTATAAGGTATAAAAAAAGTCTTTCTCTTTTTGTATTTGATATTGATAATTTTAAATCTTTTAACGATGACTTTGGGCATATTGAAGGAGATAAAGCTCTACAATTAGTAGCTAGAAATTTAATAAAAACATTTAGAAGTGAAGATACTGTAGCAAGGATGGGTGGAGAAGAGTTTGCAGTAATCTTGCCCGAGTGTGAACGACAAGCAGCTTTAATAGCTTGTGAACGATTTCGAGAACAATTGAGGATTTCTTCTTTTCAGAATCTACCTAGGGAAATTACCATTAGTGGTGGGATTTCTGGATTTCCAGAACATGGTTACTGCGTAGAAGAACTTTACATTTATGCAGATGATTTATCTTACAAAGCAAAACGAAGTGGAAAAAATCAAATTTGTATTTAAACATTCAATAAAATTTTTCCTATAGTTTTTCCCGATTGAAAATAATAAATTGCTTCTTTAGCTTTTTCAAAAGGAAAGATCTTTCCAATTCTCTGAGGTGGAAGATTAAGTCTCATAATTTTTTCAAACAATTGGGATAACTCTTCATATTTGTCATACATCCATATTAAGTTAAAGCCCATGACTGATTTATTTGCAGTTACAAGTTCAAGAGGATCTATTTTGGGACGAAATAAATATTGCAAACCTACTTTAAAAAAATCTACAGTGTTTCCAGTTGGAGTAAATTCAGCTGCTCCATAGCTAACCAGTCTACCACCTCTAGCTAAGGCTTTATAACTTTCTTCAAAAATTTTTCCACCAACACACTCTAAAACTAAATTGAGTTCTCTTTGTTTTAAACTATCTTTTAAACGTTGTGCGAAATTTTCATCTCTTACAATCCCCAAGTCATAGTTTTCTTCTTCTAAAACCGAGAGCTTTTTAGCCGAACCAACTGTTCCAATTGTAAAGGCATTATACTTCTTAGCAATTCTATTTGCCAGAATACCTACCCCTCCAGCAGCACTGTGTATTAGTACGGTTTGTCCTTCTTGAAGATTGCCTAGAGTAATTAGGGCATAATATGCAGTTAAAGCTTGAACAACAAAAGCAGCCCCCTCTTCCAAAGACCAATCTGTGGGTAATTTTTTGATATAATTGGAATCTATATTGATATATTCAGTATATCCCCCAAATCGTGTAACTCCCATAACCTTATCTCCTTGTTTAAATTTTTTTACTGCTTTTCCTTTTTCTAAAATTGTTCCAGAAAATTCTAAACCGGGAATAAAACTACCTTTGGGAGTTGCACTATAAAGACCTGTTAAAGCAAATATATCAGCAAAGTTTAAGCCTATACTATGGACTTTAATGCAAACTTCATTTTCTTTTGGAAAAGAAATTTCTTCTTCAGTTAATTTTAAATCTTCTATGTTTCCAGCTTTGTGAATTCTATAAACTTTTCTTCTTAGCATGAGTTTTCTTTGTTTTTAGGGATTGTTTTTTAGATATTTTCTTTTTAGAAATTTTTTTCTTGACGTTAGTTTCTTTGGTAGTTAACTCATCTAGAACTACCTCTTGGTCTTCAGATAATTTAGGTTCATCGAAATTAATTCCATGGCTTACTGTTTCGTTTTCGTAAACTTCATTTTTTTCTTCATAAAATTTTTCTAGTAGCACTGGCATAACTACTATAGCTACAATTAAAGTAGTAGAAATACCAATACTAGCAGCCATACCAATAGAATGTAGCCCCCTGTGTTCTGCAATTAGTAACACAGCCCAGCCTATAAGTGTAGTTAAAGTAGAAGCTATGATAGCAGGTCCTACACGTAAAAGAGTCCTAGCTATTTCTCTTTCTTCCATATATCTATAGTAAATATAAATCCCATTTTGAATACCATATCCAATGATAATAGGAAAAACTAAAATATTCATGAAATTAATTTTTAATCCAGTAAGTCCCATAATTCCAATCATACTAAACATGCCTAAAATAAGTGGAACAAGTGATAAGACAGCAGGTAAAAATCCTCTGTAGAAAAAGATTAAAATAAATAAGACTATTAATAGAGTAAAGACAACAGCAATTAAAGCTTCAGATTGAACAATCTGAGCTAATTTTGCAAACAAAATAACACTCCCAACTGTTCCAGCTTGATTTTGATGTTTACGAATATCTTCTAAAGAATTATAGGGTCTATGTTCAATAATAAATTTCACAGTAAGAGGAAGGACTCCTGCTTTTAAAAAATCTTGTTCGGAAAATGTATTCATTCTGTTTAAAATGATTTCTAATTCTTCTGGAGTATATTTTAGTTCATTATGATTTTGAGGATTGTCTATTTTTTCTAAATCAACCTCATGAGCATAGAGAATTTGATTAATAGTTCTTTTACTGATTATAGGATAGTTAAAGTGTCCTACAATATCATAAAACTCTAATAAATCTTTTCCATGCCAGAGAGCAATTTTGGGATATACAAATAACAAAAATCCTTTTTCTTTACTAGTTGGAATTTCTTTGAAAGGTTTAGTAAATATAGAAGGAACATCTTCTAAACTAAATTCTTTTACTGATAATAATTTATTTACTATTGGTAAATAAGTTTTTTGTTCTTTAGAAAGCATACTTAAAGGAATTTGTTTTAGGTCTTCTTGAATTTTTTTTAGTAGATACAAATTATACTTTTGTTGGTGAGGTGGAGGGATAAAACTCCAAACACCGACGACTTGATCTAAGACCTTAGATAGCTTTTCATTTAAGGGAGAAAAATAATCAAAAATTGCTTCAGTTTCTTCAAAACTTTCTGTAACTATTACTTGTGGATCTGAACTAATCCCAAATCGATTTCCTATCTCATCATATAAGAGTAGTGAATCTTGATTTTCGAGTAAGAGATCACGTCCACTATAGTTAAATTCAACAGAGAAAGAAAAAATTGATAAAATAAATACAACAGCTAAACTGGAGTATAAAACTTTATTTGGATTAGAAAAAATTTTATGAACAAAACTAACCTCTATTTCTTGAAGAGGTTTAGTTTGGAAAAATTTTTTTGATTTAGGAAAGAATTCAAATAAAATTCCAATTTGAATAGCTGTTATAAAATACATACAAAGAGCAATTGTCACAATTCCATAAGAGGCAATAAATCCAAACTCACTAAACCCACGAAACTCTGAAAACATCAGCACAAAAAAAGCTGAAGTAGTTGTAAAGGCAGAAGTGAGAGAAGCTAGCCCTGTATGATAAATAGTTTCTTTTACAGCATAGAGAAAATCTCCTCTCAAAGTAAGTTCTTCTTGAAATCGATATAAAAACTGAATTCCATAGTCAATACCTAGCCCCATTAAAACAGCAGCAAGTATACTTGTGATAGTGTTTAACTCTCCTAGTGTATAACTTGCAATCCCAAAAGTAAATATAACTCCACTTACCAATGAAATTGTAAGAATAATTATAAATATAGGATTTCTAAAAAATATAAGTAAAAGTAAAATAATCCCTACTAGAGAAGCTATAGAGATAGGTCTAAGTGCATTAACTATGCTTACATAGTCATCTAAGTTTAATTTATAAGTTCCAGTGTAACCAACATACAAGCCTCTATCTCGAATTTTATTTTCTTCAATAATTTTTTCAATCTTAGCTTCAAAAGATTTTGTAAAATTTACATCTACAAAAGAACCAGTAGGTTTAATTAGCATAATAAGCATAGTTTTATCGGGAGATATATTGTAATCGTCGAATATATCTCTTTTGGCTAAAGTTTTATATTTGTCTAAAATGTCTGAAAAGTCGGGATTGTAATCTTCTTCCTCTAAGTTAATTCTAAAAGGATTTAGCTTTTCTTTTTCATATTCAATTTTTTTTTGAATTCGATTTCTTATTTCAAGAAGATCCTCTGGCTTTAAAAATAGAGATATACGCTCTTGAAGAAAGGTAGTATCATACTTATAAGAAATGTAAAGTATATCTTCTTCTTGAAGTAAAATTTGATTTAATTCATCTGCGGTAGATTTTAGAAGCTTTTCTTTTTCAAGATAGTAATCTTTATATTGTTCTTGGATTTGTTTAGCTTTTTGAAATTCTTCCTCAAACTTTTTTAAATTACCTGAGTTTTTTGCAAGATATGCTTTCTTGAGATGTTCGTTCATCCCCTTTTCATCTAAAAGTTTTAAGACTACAATAAAAAATCCATTTCCGCCAATCATTTCTATTACTTTTTTTGTCTTTATAACTTCTGGATATTCTGGAGGAAGAAGATCTATTTGGTTACTATTGATTTTGAGTTTAAGAGATTGTATAAAGGCAAAATAAAGCAAAACAAGAAAAAAAACTAAACTGACTAGAGGTCTTTTTAATAAAACTTCAGAAACTATAGAAATAAATTTTTTCATACCTATTTAGAAGCTTTTTCTATTTGTCGAATTAACTCCTCAAAACCTTTTTGTTTAAATATAGGTAAGATTTGTTTTCTATTTACTTCACTTGCGAGTTTTTTTTCTGTCAAAAAATCTTTTACTAAGTAAGTTCCATTTTTTTCTGCTAAGATCCAAGAAAACTGAACTTTTTCGGAGCCTTGATAAAGTAAAGAGGCTGGAATTTCTACTTCTTTTCCTTTTAGAATTGGTTTTTCATAAGTAAGATCTATTTTTTGAAAGTACTTTAGTGCTAGAGGGAAAGATTTAGAAATGATGTAGTTTTGAATGGTATATTGAAATTTCTTTTTTTGTTCTTCTGAAAGAGTTTCATATTCTTCTTGAAGTAAACTTTTTGAAAAAGTTTCAATATCAATTAACTTTATAGCACTCTCATTTTTTTTATATCTGATAAAGTTAATCATTTTTTTTACTGTAGTTAAAGACTCTTTAGCAGGATCAGAATACAAACAAACTGGAAAAAGTATCAAAAAACTAAAAAATATAGAAATAATTTTTTTCATAAAAATCTCCTTTATAATAATTTATTTTTTATAAATTCTTCTAGTTCTTCTGGGGACATAAATAAGTTAGTTTTTTCTTCTAGTTCGCTAGAGGTTAGAATTACCCCAATATGCCTACCTGCTATAAGATTAATTCTTTTTGAACCAAAAAGTAAAATAATTTTTTCTAATATGTCTATATCTTCTGGAGTAAATTCTGGAAGTGCACGTAAGTCTATGGAAATAATATCATTTATAATTGATTCTAAAAATTCTTTGTTAAACACACTGCGAATTTCTTTTGCTACATATTTTTTAATTCCCGAGTAAAAGTAAAATGTTGTTCGCCCTAAAAGTTTTTGTTCAACCTCAATATGTTGCTGTCTTTCTTCTATATCTTTGAGTTTTTTTGCATCTGTAAATTCTAGAATTTCATGGACCTTGTCTACTAGTTGGGTTTTTATAATAGGCTTTACTAAATGTTCTACTACACCAATTTTTTTCATTTTTTCAATCAAAGTGGGGTCATCTTGCTTATACAAGGCTAAGACAGGACTATCCTTAGTAATAGGATCCTTTTTGATAAAAGCTAAATTTTCTATAGACTCTTTATCTGTAATAGATAAACCTATGATTAGAAGATCAGGTGGAGCAGAGCGAGCAAACTCTAAGGCTTTTTTAGCTTTGGAAGTTCCTACAACTCTATATCTTAAACCCGATAAAAAGTATTCAATAGTTGTGAGATCGTTAAAATCTGTATCTAAAATTAAGATAAGATGCATAACTTTGAAAAAGCCTTTAAGGTCAATACTCTTAAATGAAATATAAAAAACTAGTAATTTTTTTTTATTTAAAATTAAAAATTTATTCTATCTTGGGATGACATTTAAAAGAAACAAGAGTTTTAAACATTGAGATGATATTCGTAAAAATCTTATTCTAAAATTAAATTTTTTTCATGATTAAAAATTTTTCTTCAATTAATTATTATTGATAAAACTATTGAAACTCAAACTTTTTTCTAAAATTTTCAATAGTAAGTAAAAAATGACTATCTTTTTTGAGTTTATCTTTTACTTTTCTTACAGCAGCAATTACTGTTGTGTGATTGGTGGAAAAAATTTTTCCAATTTGTGACTTACTTAACTTCGCAACCTCATGTAGTAAATACATGGAAACATGTCTAGGTAAAATGTACTCAGCTCTTCTACTCTTGCTAAGTACATCAGTTTTTTCTTGTCCATAGTATTCACTTACAGTCTCAATAATTTTTTCTGGAATTATACTTTCTTGAGAAAGATTTTGTAGACGAGCTTGTAGGATTTCAATTACTTTTTCATCATTTAAAATCAATAGTCTATAAGTTTTTTTATAAAGAGATAATTCATTTAAAGAACCTAAAAGAGTTCGCATATCAGATTTAAAAGCTTCAGAAATAAATTGTAAGGCTTTTTCACTTAAAGAAAGCCCTAGGCTATGCTCTTTCATTTTTAACAATTGTAAACGAATTTCACTGTCTGGAGGACGAATTTCTATCTGATGGCCAATCATAAATCTAGATTTTAACCTGTCTTGTAAAGGTAGTTCTGCTATAGGTCTATCAGCTATGATAACGATTTGTTTTTTTCTTTCGTAAAAATGGTTGAATAAATTATAAAATTCTTCTTGAGTTTTTTCAGCACTACTATTGAGAAATTGTATATCGTCAATAATTATAGCATCAAAAGACTGATATTTTAAACGAAAGTTTTCGACCGACTGTTTATTTTGAATAGTATAGACAAATTCTGAAAGGAAATTGCTAATAGTAGTATATTTCACTTTATAATGAGAGTAAGTTTTTTCGAGACCTTGACCAATAGCTTGAGCTAGATGAGTTTTTCCTACTCCTACACTGCCATAGAAATATATAGGATTATAGCTACCTGGATTTTTTATAATTTCTTGACCTGCTTCTACTGCTAAACGGTTTGAGTCTCCAACTAAAAAATTTTCAAATTGAAATTCTGTTTGTAAGTTAGAGTGATCTTTAAATCTTTCTTCAACAAAATTATTGATAGGTAAACTAGTAGGAAAATCAACTAGTATTTCTATTTCATAACTTTTACCAGAAAGCTTGATAATGGCTTGCTCAAGGTGATGTTGATATTTTTTTTTGACGTGATTTTTTATAACTTCAGAGGGAGCAGAGAGGATAAGTTTTTCTCCGTTTATGCTGTGTATAGATAAGGGTGTAATAAAAGGTTCATAGTAAACAGGTGGAATATGTTTTGATACTTCGTTTAGTACTTCTTGCCACTGCACTTCCAAATTCCTTCTCCTGATATTTTTTCTTTAGAGTAAAAATACTATAAAAATGAAACTAGGATTTTATAAAACTGAAATTCTAGCTAAAACAAAAAAACTTTTTAGTTTTAAGTTTAAAATAAAAAAATTATGTCACATAAAAAAATTATGAAATAAATTTTTTCTTTAAAAATTTAAAAAAAACTGGTATAAATTTTTATTCTTATTTTATAAAAAACTATAAAACATAAACCTAATTTTTTAAAGCTTAATATACGTTTTTCGTAAACAACAAAGAGAATAAAAAAAATACAATAACTTTACTTGACTAAAAAGGTAGGTTAAAAATATTTAAAACAATTCTTTCTTAGGTATAATAAATTGATAAGTAAATTTAAATTCTTCTTAGAGGTCTTTATGAAGAAAATAATAATTTTTTTAATATTTGTAATCTTCTACAATTGTGATACACCTAAAAATAAGCTTACTGGTCTTGATACACAGTTTCTCTGTTATAGTTTAGGAATTTGTAATCCAAATCGTGGAGTAAAGTTTGGAATTTTAGGAGATAGCTGGACAGATTTACTTTTTGGGACAAGTGTCATAGAAGACTTACGATTTCAATTAGAAAAGAGGCATGGATATTCTTTAGTTGGTTCTACTTTAGGTGGACAAACTCTCCAAGGAGTATTTCAATTGGGTAGTCATTATAGAGTCATTGATCAAGCAGGACCTACTATAAAATATATGCTAATTTCACTTGGTGGAAATGATCTACAGTTTAAACCAGAAGAGTATTTAGTTAACTTTACACAAACTAAGCAAAATAGGTTTGAATTAGTCAAAAATAACTTATTGAGTATGATTCATACAGGTAATGCTTACAAAGTTCAAAAATGGGGTGGAGCAAATTTAACTTGGATTATACATGGTTATGATTATACAAATCCAGAAAAATATACATATGAAAACGCTACTTCTTGTAGAATTACTTTAAAAAAATTAGGGTTTAACGATGAGCAAATTGACACCTTTTCTACAAGTCTTTTAGATGAATACAATGAATTTTTAAAATCTCTTACTTTTGAAGAATTTTATTTAAAATATATTGATTTACGTGGAACTTTAAGAAAAGATAAATTTGCAAACCCCGACCTCATGTTTGATTGTATTCATCCTAATTCACTAGGATTTCAAGTTTTAGCTGAACGTTATGTAAAAATATTAGAAGGATATACAAACAATGAACGTTAATAAAGTTGCTTTTATTTTCTTGTTAGCTAGTCATGCTTTACTTTCTATTGATTCTAAATTTGAACATCCTTTGAGGATTGAGCCTGCAAGTATCTATACTAAACTTCGCTTAGATGGGGCTATTGCAGAAAATCATCAGTTAGATACTTATCAAAAAGATAAAAATTTTTCTTTTGAAGGAGAGTTTAAGTTTTTAGAGTATTTTTCAATTAAACTCAATGGAGGAAAAACCTGGTATAAAACCACAGATACTCAACCTATAAGCCAATGGGATCGCTGGAATGTAGCAGTGAAATTTGCAAAAGAAAGTGGTAGTCGTGATTCTAGAGTTGTGTTTGGAGGGGGAGTTCGTTTGTTTAATAAACAAATTGGTGAACATCCTAGGGCCTATGTAGCTCCCGACTTATATCTTATTAAGCCTCATATTTCTTTTGGTTTTGGGACAAGTGGATTTGAAGTTCAATTAGAAGGGGCTTTTCAAACAGAGACCAACACAAAGTTTAAAGAAGGTCCAAAAGAAGAGTTTAGACGATACTACCAATTTGGGCTGAGTATTTCTCAAAAATTAACTGAAAGTATTCGAGTCTTTATAGAAACAGATTATAAAGAACCTTATAATAAAAAAGTTGACTTAAATACTAGAGCTTGGTATTGGTATCCCGGCTTAAGTCTTTCGCCTTACGAGAGTGGTAGAATAGCTATTTCTTTACAATTTCCAGTTAGCAAGCAAGATTATCTGTATGAAAGAGGATTAAAAATAAGTTATTTTCATTTTTTTGAGTAATGAGTTGGTTTAGAAAAAAGTATTTCTATACCATTACTTTTTGGCTAAGTACTTTAGCTATTTCAACTTGTGTTCAAAAAGTATACTTAGATCCATTAGAGTTACATTTTTTTCCAAATCCAGAAGATCTCAAACCAGGAATTTGGAAAGAATTTATTTCATATTTTCAAAAAGATATTGACTTACCAGAACCACTCCTACCTCAAGAAGAAGTTTTAATAACTGGAAGTAACTACGAAGGACTTCAGTTTTTTTATCAAAAACTTAAATTATTAGAAGAAAAACGTGAAAATGTAGTTCGCATACTACACTTTGGAGATTCTATCATTTGGGCAGATATATTTACTTTAAAAATGAAAGAACTTTTTCAAAGAGATTTTGGAGATGGAGGTAGGGGGGCTGTTCCACTGTTTTATAAACTAGAGAGGACTTTATTAGAACATAAAAACCCAACTCCCGAGTCTTACTTTCTTAGAGAAAAAGCTCGACCTTGGGGCAGTGTAAATCCCGACTTAGGGTTTTTAGGAGATACTTTTATTCCAGCTTTCTCAGGAGCTACCTCTTCTCATATAGGCTTAGAAAATTCTAAACCCTGGCAAAGACTACAAATTATTTCTAGACTTCCAAAGAACTTTACTCAAGCAGAAGCAGAAGTTTTTTTTCAGGTTACTACAGGCTCTCAAATATATAAAGAAAACTTGAAACTCTATAAAGATAGATGCTCGAGTTTTTTTTTAGATCTAAACTCTACTAAAGAACTTCAATTTTCTATATTTTCTCCTCTCGTATATCCTCGAATAGATGCTTTTATTTTGGAAACAAATTATGGAGTTTCTTACTCTCCTGTTTCTATTATGGGATTGGAAATAAATGATTTACTATCTATTCCCGAAGAAAACTTTGCTTGTGGGATTCAGGAGTTTCAACCTGATTTAGTAATCTTTCAGTTTGGAATCAATGAATCCCAAAATTTATGGCAGGCTGTAGGTAGAAATCCAAAATTTCATGAAAAAGCTTTTAGAGAAGTAATCCAAAGATTTAAAAAGTTTTTACCTCATTCCAGTATTTTACTCATTACACCTACAGAGAGAATAAGAAAAAATAATCAAGGCTACTATATAACTATGCCTGAAATGCTAAAAATTCGTGAAATTATTATTCAGACAGCTCAGGAAGAAAAAGTAGCTTATTTTGATAGTTTAAAAGCGTTAGGCGGAGAAGGAAAAAGTAATGAATTGTATCGTGCAGGAATTATACAAGAAGATAGGACCCATCTGACAAGGTTTGGGGGAGATTATTTAGCTGAAATTCTTTACTCAAAAATTTATAGAGAATATAATCAGTTTTTAGGAAAGCAAATTCAACAAGAAGAAAAAAAAAAGATAACAAAAGAAACTAAAAATGACAAAGCAGTATACTTTACTTCTAAAAGTTATATTGTGTTTTTACTTTTTGTTTGGATAGTAAGTTTAATTTTACAAAATTTTCCACAAGTAAAAATTTTATTTTTACTATTCTTCTCTTATTATTTTTATATTTCATGGAATTTTTATCCTGTATTTTTACTTATTTTTTCTACAATTGTAGATTACTTTTGTGCAAAATGGATTTTTCAAGCTCAGCAGTTGGGTAGATCGGGGCGGAAGTTTTTATTAATTTCTCTTCTTACAAATTTAAGCTTACTTTTTTTCTTTAAGTATTTTAATTTTACTCTAGAAATTTTAAACCAAATCTCAAACCAAAACTTACCTAAATATCAAATTCTACTTCCGGTAGGAATTTCTTTTTATACATTTCAAACCTTATCTTATACTATTGATGTCTATAGAAACACTATCCAACCTGAAAACAATTATTTTAAGTTTGCTTTGTATGTTACTTTTTTTCCACAGTTAGTTGCAGGTCCTATTGTAAGAGCAAATGAATTTTTACCATATATGAATTTTTTTGGAAGACATTTTTGTGTCTCAAGTCAAAAATTTTCTAAAGCTATATTTCTTATTTGTAATGGAATTTTCTTAAAACTTCTAGCTGACTATCTAGCTGTCAATCTCGTAGATAGAGTATATTCTACTCCTGAGATGTATACTAGCACAGAAACTTTATTTGCTGTTTACGCTTATGCTATTCAAATTTATGGAGATTTTTCAGGATATACTAACATTGCTTTAGGATCTGCTATGTTACTTGGTTTTCATTTGACTGAAAATTTTTCTCGCCCTTATAAGGCTTTAAGTTTAACAGATTTTTGGAGACGTTGGCATATTTCTTTAAGTCATTGGTTTAGGGATTATCTTTATATACCACTTGGTGGAAATCGTAAAAGAGTGTATTTTAATCTTTGGGTGACTATGTTCTTATGTGGACTTTGGCATGGGGCAGGTTGGAATTTTATTTTTTGGGGTATATATCATGGAGTCATTTTAACAATAGAAAGAATTTTTTTAAAAAAGAAAATTGACCAACTTCCTTTTAAGTTTAGAGAGTTTATTTCACTTGTTATAAGTAAATTTGGAAAAAATTTATTTCTTACTTTATTGTTTAGGATTTTTAAGCTTGTACTATATCGTATTTTAAATTGGCTTGTGACTTTTCATTTGATTGTTTTTGGATGGATTTTATTTCGTTCAAATAATTTAGAGCAGTTTTATAAAATTATTGATAATATACAAAAACAAGATTGGAATTATCCAAATTTAGATTATAAAATAATTTATATTATTATAATATTTTTTATAATACATTTAACTCCTGTTACTTATAAAGAATCAATTTTAAAAAAATGGATAGGTTTATCTGGAAGTTTACAAGGAATTATTTTAACAATTTTTACTATAATTTGTTTTAAAATTTCTACTTCTGAAGTAAAAGCTTTTATTTATTTTCAGTTTTAAATTTCATGAGTCCATCCTAGTTTTATAGCATAAAAGTAAACAACAAATCTTAGTACTCTAAATAAGCTAGCTACAAAAAACTTATAAAATGGCATTTTAAAACTTCCAACTAAAATAGCCATCCACGAATAAGGTAGAGGGGTGATACTTGCCAACACTACTCCCCAAATTCCATATTTTTCTAAGTAAGGTATAAGTTTTTCTTCATGTTTATCAATAAATTCTTTCCCAACTTTAACTCTAGGAATAATATACCTTCCTTGAATATAAGATAGACTTCCACCTATTAAACTTCCTATTCCAGAAGCTAAAATAATTTGAATATCAGATAAATGTCCAGCTGCAATTCCAAAAACCAAAAAAGCATCAGGGAGTAAAATACCTGGTAGAGCATCACTTAAAGTAATTCCTAATCCTACTCCTAAAATTCCAAAATTTTCTATAAAGATTTTAGAAATTTGAGAAATAGGTTCTCTTAAAAAAATAGAAATCCCAAAAATAACTACTAGTAAGCCTATAATCCAATAGATAGATTTATAAATTAGTGATTTTATTTCTTGTTCCATAGAAAATTTTGTTTTTTACTCTAGATAAGTTTTTAGTTAATATTTTTTATATAAAAAAATTATTGCAGACCATATTCTTTCATTTTTCTATATATAGAAGCACGAGAAATTCCAAGTGATTTAGCTGCAAGTTCTTTGTTGTGATTTGCTTTTCGTAGAGCTTTTTCAATATAGCGTTTTTCAATTTCTTTCATAGATAACACTGGTCTTTCCATTGTATTGTTGGGATCGTCTTTACGTTCTAAATCTTTATATTTATATACTTCTATAGGTATATCTTCTACTCCAAGTACTGGATTGTCTGAAAAAAGAATCATACGTTGGACGATATTTCTAAGTTCTCGAACATTTCCAGGCCAATAATAATTTTCAAAGTATGGTAAAATTTCTTCATCATATTTTTTAAGAGGCTTTTTTTCTAATTCACAAAAGAACTTAATATAAAAATCTAAAAGAACTTTAATATCACTTTTTCTTTCTCTAAGAGGAGGAACAAAAAGTGGGATTACATTTAATCTAAAGTAAAGATCTTGACGTAGACGATTTTGTTTTACTGCTAACTCTAAGTCTCTGTTGGTAGCAGCAATAATTCTTACATCTAATTTCTTAGCAACTGCAGAGCCTATGGGTTGAATAGTTCCTTCTTGTAAAAATCGAAGCAAACGAGGTTGCATATCCATAGGTAGTTCTGTAATTTCATCAAAGAAAACTGTACCTCCATTAGCAATTTCTAATAAACCTTGCTTGTCATAGTTTGCTCCAGTAAAAGAACCCTTCCTGTGTCCAAATAATTCTGATTCAATCAAATCCCTTGGGATAGCAGCACAGTTTACAATTACGTAAGGAGCATTTTTTCTGGGAGATTCTTCGTGAATAGATTTAGCTATCATTTCTTTTCCAGTACCAGATTCTCCAATTATCAGACAAGTTGCACTACTTGGGGCAATTTTTTTAATTTGTTTTTTGAGTTCTAAAATTTCTTTACTATTACCAACTATACCATAAAAATTTTCTTGGGAACTTAGGTTTGTTGAAGAAGATTCTCTAAAGGCTTTCATGTAGCCTTCAATTCTCTTATACTGCTCAACTTTTTTTAAATGAAATTGATGTGCTTGTTTGATAACTTCTGCAATTTTCTGCATGGGCTCTTTTTTTCCCATGAGATCAAAAATATTCATGTGTAAAAATGATTCTGTTAAGTTTCGATTTAAACTTCCTGTTAAGATAATTACTTGATAGAGTCTGTCTTTCCGCTCAATTTTATCAATAAGTTCTAAACCATTCACTTCAGGTAAGTTAAATTCTGTGACAATGACAGAAATTTTTTCATAATACTTATCGATAAACAAAATAGCATTGGCAGGGCTTGTAAAAGTGTGAATCTCAATATTGTTTTCTTTCCATGCATCTAGATTCCTGACTAAATTTGTTAAAAAGCTAGGATCATTGTCTATAAGTATAATTTTTTTCATGGCTATTCCAAGTTCACTTTTTTTTATTATCGTAACATAAAGTTAAGATTTCTCATTCATTTTTTTGGCTTAATTTTATGTTTTCTTTAGATTTTACAAGTAGTTTTTCTCATTTTATTACATTCTTTTGAGAATTTGTTTAGCACTAGAGAGGAGGAAAGTTTTTTGCTTGCAAAATTTTAAAACTCTACCAGAATATAAGCACAGATGATAACTAAAGAAATTGACGATAAAGTAAAAGACTACTTAAGGCAATTAGAGGAAGCAGAAGGTTCTTTTGAATTTCAAGTGCTTTTAGAACAATTTAAAGAAAAAGCTCTTCAAGATGAAACAGCAACTTGGTTTTTATTTAAAACTATTATAAAGGAAGCCATTGAAAAGCCTGAAGTTTTTGAAACAAAGCCTAGTTATATAGTAGGTGTCTTTTACATTCTCAATGATATGGATAATCCTAAGTCCTATGCTTTAATTCGTTGGTTTATTCAAAACTGTTCTCCCAATACACCTAATGGGGTGATAGAGTTACTCTCCAGCCTAATTACTATTTTTTCTACATTAGAATTTAAAGAATTTATGGCTTTTGCAAAATCTACCAATCCTGCTCAATCTGCTATTGGATTTATGACTTTATTTAACTTATTTTTAGAAAATCGACTTACAGAAGAACAAGCTAAAATTCTTTATGAGTTTTCTAAAACATATCAAAACGATAGATATCACATAGGAGAAGCTCCTCTTATCATTCAAGATTACTATCGTGAGACCTATGAATCAAAAACTCACAACAGTCTTGACCTAAATTTAAACTAAATGAGATTGTATCAAAAAAGAGTAGTTTATGAAATTAATTTTATTTTACTTATTATTTTTTTGTTTTCCTATATTTGCTAATTCTATTTTTTACGGTTGGCAGATAAAATCTAACATTCCTACTTTGTATTTAAAAGGCAAAGTAGTATTTCAAGCTAATGAAAACTTAATTGAGCTTCCAGCAAACTTTACCAAGGAAGAGATGATTAACTATGCCTTGCTAGTAGGTGAGTTTTATATTAGTAAATATGAAAAAGAAAATATTCTTCAATTGATACAATTATTAAAAAAAGAAAAAGAAAATTATGAATTTTTACAAATGCTTCTTTCTGTATTTTGGAAACTTGAAAGAGAGGAGTTTTCTCAAGCAGAAACAGAGTTAAAGTCCTATCTCAAACAAGAAACTAACTCATTTACTAAAGAACTTGCTCAAAAAATTTTTTCTTATATACAAAGAAAAAATGTAAAAATAGATAATGTCACTTACGAAGATTTAAAAAATTTCCAGTGTAAGGAAAGTAACAATTATTATTCTATTTGTAGAGTAATCAAATTACGAATGTATTTTGATTATATTTATCAAGAAAAAGTAGATGTTACTAGAGAATACTCTAACTTAGACAGGCTTTTAGCTCCTTTTTTTGAAGAAGAAGAATTAGCTCATTTACCCTTTTTAGATAGACTCATACCTGATTTACCTGCTAAATTAGCTTTTTTAGGTTTTGCCACAGAAGCTATTCATTTTCAAAAAATGCTTATTACTCTAGAAAAAATTACAGGTAAGTTTGATGTAATTTCTTATGAAAAACTTGCCTTTTACCAGATGGTCTCTGGAAATTTTTCAGAAGCAGAAGAATCTTTTATCTTTGCTTTAAAAAATTTAAAGGCTTCTAGCGTTGTGCGAAATTCTATCCTTTTAAAATTAGGTATGCTGTATTATATTAAAAAAGATTATAAACAAGCCTTAGATTCTCTAGCCCAGCTAAATTTTAAATATTGGGGACGTACTTTAAAGCATCCTATTTTAGATGAACCTATTTTTATAAATGGAGCAAGGGATTTAATTGCTCTTGTAATTTGGAAAGCAAAGTCTCCAGCTTTAGCTGTAAAAGCCTTAGGTGAATTAAAAACAAACAAACCCAATGAGGAAGAGTTATTTTTTCGTTTGAGAATTGCACATATTTTACTACAAGATAAGCCTGAAATTACTGAAAAAATGACAGAAGATATTATTTATATAGCTCAAAGTAAGGGCTGGAAAAGGGTAGAATATGCTGCAACTTTGTTAAATGGTTATGCTAATCTCATAAACAAAAAGTATAGGAAATCTGTTATACAATTTATAAAAAGTTATGGAATTTTAGGAAGTTCTGATCCTAGTTTTACAAATGAATGGATGCGCCAAGTAGGAATGATTTTAGCAAGAATTTATGGAAAAGAAAGAGGAAATCATTCCGCTACTCTTATGAAGTTAATACAAGCTATGAGAGATTCAGCCCTAAATGATAATTTATTGACAGTTAGGCTTTATTTAGATTCAAGATATGGCTCAGAAGAGTTTTTACAAAAATCAATAAATTATTTTTTAAGTGAAAAAAAATATGACTACTTAGTTACTTCTCTTTTTTATTACTATATCTGGAATCAAAAACCAGAACTTGCAACTTACCAAGGGAGTTTACAAGTAAGTGAAGTAAACAGAAGAATTCACCTCTATAAAGGTTTTAGAGCTTCTTTAGATAATGTATATTACAAAAGTTTTTTATCTAATTTTCGAGAAAGCTATTCTAAAGAGTTATCTAAACAAAATGATGCCTTTGATTTAAATTTAATTCAAAAAGCAAGTTTACCTGTCCTTATGATATTTCCCTTTAAAGATCAGTACTTTGCAATAGCTTACTTTCCTGAATCTAAAAAGTGGAATGTGCAAGTCTTTAATTCCACAGAGTATCAAAGTATAACTTATTATAATCGACTCTTGACAAATTTCCCTTTTTTAACAAAAGATTCTTCTTATCAAATATTTTTTAACTTGCCAGGCTTGGACTTATACAAATATTTATCTCGTCAAAAAATTTCTAGCTTTGGATATTTCTTTTTTGGTTTTAACAAAGATTCTTTTTTGAGCAATTCAGAACCTGTAGGAGTTGAGTGTAGTAAGGAAAAGAAACTTTCTTCAGTTACCTACTATCCTGTAGAATATTTTGAAGGCTCTAAGATGTTTGAGATTTCAAACAGGCTTTATATTTGGAGTTTTTACGAAATATCCAATCGCACAACTGGAAATTCAATGGATTCTTATGAATGGAAATGCTCAACAGGAGAAAGTTTGACCTTTAGTAGGTTACGACGAAGAACGAATTTTAAGACGGTCCCAACTGCTATTTTATTTTCTAATCCTCTCTTACATAATACAAGTCCTTACTTTCCTTCTTTTGAGTTTTACTCTTGGATAGATTTTTGGATGCGAAAAGGAGTTAGTCAAATTGTTTATTTGGATCGAATAGATAATGACATAACTACACAGACTGCCATTCGTCTTTTGGGAAGTTCTTCAAGTATTCCTGAAGAGTGGATAAGACTACAAGCCTTATGGAAGACAAACGAAAAAGAAGGAATAGTTATTTGGAGAGAACTCAAGTAACTCACATAGAAAAAGCTGAAAAAACCACCTCTCGTAAGTCTTTTTCAAGAACTTTACGATCAAGATTTTCAGTTACTAGGCAGTTTTCAAGATGAGTTTCTACGTAAGCCTGTCCAAATTTTTTGAGCGCGTTGGTAGCTGCTTTTAAAAGTCTTATATTCTCGGCACAACTTCCTTGATTTTGCTCTATGTTTTTCTTTATAGCTTCAATCTGTCCTTGAATACGACTGAGCCTGTGTATAAGTTCTTTAGATTCCATACTATACCGTATATAGTATATCTGCAATTTAGTCAAGGTTTTTTTGTAGTTTTTTATTTTCTTCTGATAACTCTTCTACTACATAGTTTCCAATGTTTTTATCTTTAAACTCTACTCCTACTAAGACAATTGGTTTTTTGAGGTTTGCGAATTTTTCATAATAACGTTTTTGGTGAATTTGTCTAAGTGCATTTTCTGCAGTATCATTTAATTTAAACTCAAAGATATAGATAGACTTAGCATGAACAAC
>Ga0308414_1000286_pt1 | contig 31948 bp, 49 predicted proteins | sample HotsprSampleOS50_FD_205667 | JGI IMG/M metagenome (GOLD analysis project Ga0308414, IMG submission 205667) | Hot spring phototrophic mat microbial communities from Octopus Spring, Yellowstone National Park, Wyoming, United States - 20090730_OS50 ...
CTGTTTAAAACTTCATTCGTTTCTTCTTCTTCACTTCTCTCTCCTGATTGCTTGTCTACTCTAATTATTTTTATTTTTTTAATTTCATTTTTTCTTTTCATTTTTGCCTCCTTTTACCTGCGTATTTTGCCCCCGCAGGCGGGGGAAGTTTTTGCCTGCCATTTGTTCAAGGAAGGCAAGTTTCCTTAACCATCAAATAAACTCAATTACATTGTTAAGAAACTCCCAAATGTCATCATAATACTCATTTTGGCTGACAAGGCCCTTCTCTTGTAGGACCTTATGAATACACGTAGTAAGGTCCCATGTAGTTGTCTCGGGACGTGCTACGTTAAGTAAGCAGATTACGTCTGCTACCATCGAGGACTCTAAGTTCTCGTTAACGTATACTAGAGAGACATAGTCACGTTCCTCTAGTAATTTAACGAGTTTGACAAAGTCAAACTCGCTTTTGAGGTAACGATATAATTCGCTACCTTTATAAAATACTTTTTCTAAAACCGGTTCTATTTTTACGAACCGGTTATTTTTAAATATGACATATGCTGTAGTTTTTAATTTTTCGGTCATGACCGGCATATATGCCGGTACCGGCCCATCCAGTTTTTTTATTCTTTCTAATTCTTTTTTTAATCTATTCTTCGGCGATTTACCGCCGAAGATTTTTTCTAATTCCTCTCTAACAACATCGTCCCTGTAAAGAACGATGTTAATACTTTTTTCATTTTTTTGTAAAATCATTTCTCCTCCTTTTTTTTACCTGCGTATTCTGTCCCCCGCAGGCGGGGGAAGTTTTTGCCTGCCTTTTGTTTACGGGGTTTCAGGCGTTTTCCCCGGGGCTTTTTAGGGTTGCCCGCCCTCTCACCTCCTTTTTTTATTTTAACTCTAATTTTTTTTAAAGAACTTTTTTATAACTTATTAAAAATATAAATCAACTTCCGGCTCTTCGTTGTTTAATGCAAAAATTTCTTCTGTGTTAACCACTTCCCCTAATTTCCGCCAATACAACTTCCAGTTTTCCCCGTCGCTCGTTAAATACTCATGAGTATTTAACGAATAGTAAACTTTTCCTTTTTCTGCATCTCTTGCTTTTAACATTTTTACTTTTTTCCACTTCATCTTGCACCTCCTGTTTTTTTTTTTTTCTTTCTTTCTACTGTAATTAAAAAATATTTGATTCATACAAATCTTTTTTATTAACAATATATTCAATATTATTTAAATATATTCTTACAAATTCATTATCATAGTTAAGAGATTTTACTTTTGAAATTTTTTCTTTGTTTATATATACTACTAAATCATCCCCGTTTTTATATATTTTGTGATTCCAGTAACCTCTTGCAATTTTACCGTCTTCTGTTTCTAATACAAAAACATCATATGCTTTTTCATTCCACCTTCCTTCAATCCACTTGCCTTCAATGTCTTTTACTTTTAAATTTTTCATTTCAGCACCTCCTGTTGTTTTTTTTCTTTCTTTCTACTGTAATTATACAAAATAATTTTTAGTTTGTCAAGTATTTTTTTTAATTTTTTTTATTTTTTTTTATTTTAGTTTCACAAGCCAGAACGCTTATTTGTTAGTCCTGTCTAACACTTATTTTTAACTTCCGAAGTATTTTTTTTATTTTTTTTTAATAAAAATATCTGTATTGTAATTACTACTTTTCGCTTATAAATAAAGCGTTTTTTAGATTTTTGTAATCTAAATCACAATTTTACTTTAAAATACTCAATTAAATTTTAAACGTTTTAGCGTTCGTAAAAACGCTATGCGTTCTATTTTTCGCTTTATTTATAAGCACTTGTTATTTTTACGTATATTTTATCGTCCTGATATAAGATAATAAAATTTTATACGTTTAAATAGCGTTAGAATAATACTCTCATTTGTGTCTGCCTCGTTGTTTTTTCCCGTGTTTTTGATATTTTATAAAAATACGTTCTCCAATTAAATTCTTTATATCGGCAACGATAAAGTTTTTGTCCGCCCGCAAATAATAAAATAAATCTGCTGGACTTATTCGACTTGTGTCCGCCTTTGAGCTCATCCTAACCCCAATCTTTTCAAAACTTTTAAAAACAAGTTCCGAGCAAAAAAACTTATCTTTGTCTTGAGACAAAAACGGAAGTATAAAAGCAAGTAGGCCTGCATAATCATACTTCCTACCTACCTGCGCATAAGCATAAGACAAAATTTCCTTTTTTAAATTTTCGGTTAATAGTGTATATCTAAAAATAATAACGCCATCATCATTAGAAACATACTTCTGAAACGAGTTAACTTTTACGCCGTCCCCTTCTGCTTCAATAACCGTTCCATCTTTGCCTACTAAAAATGCGTGATTAAAAATCCCCTGCGTGATTTTCGTTATCTGATTTTTTAAAAATTCATTAAACGGGTTAGCCCCGTAATATCTTGTTAGCCCAATATCACACGAACGCACGCCATTTTCAAACGGCTTCTTGGTGTAATACTGGTCTTTTTGCGGAACAAATTCAAGTAAGTTTATCATTTTTGTCATCTCCTTTTTTTAGTTTCCCGTCAACAGTAATTATTATTTTATCTTTTTCCTGCCCCAGCAAAATTTTAATTTCTAACTTTCTTATAATCTTACAACTGTCATCTTTTAGTATTCCTGCTTTTTTTACTGCGTCAATCAAAATTTTGCCAGAATAATTATCATAGTCCCGTGCTCTGTTGTCAGCAAAAAAATAAATCAAACTTAAATTTTCAACGTGTTCAAATTGCGGTATTTTTAAAAACTTTTCCCGAGTCGCATAAAATATTTGTTCTGTAATTTCTTTTAATGTTTTATCTCTTACCGCCCAATGTTGATGTAATAATACATTTAAACTTTCTACTTTGCCTAAAAATTCAATCTGTAATTGCGCTTTTTTTGTTAATTCATATAAAAAAATTTTATCAACTTTTATCATTTTACCTCCTCAATAATAAATAAGCGTGGCAAATTAGGAGTATGAAAAGACATTTGAGGTGGGAGATTAGAAAGAAAGTTATCTTTGCCACGCTTTCTCATTTTGGAATATGATTTCAAAGAAATCACTGTCATTTGTTGCAATTGTAATTTTACCAGCTAAAAGGCCAGTAAACAAAAACATTAAAATTAAAAATATTTTTTTCATGATTATACCTTTATCACACTTCCTTTATTTCAATTTCAATTTTTTCTTGCCTTACAACTGCCTGACAAACTTTATCCCAAAATAATTTATATGCATTTTTGCTATTGTATATATAATCGTTTGTATTATTACAATCCATACCAACAATTATACATCCTTCTGTGTCTTTTGCGCTATTACCTGTATGTATCAATATTGCTTCTCGCCCCGGAACTAAAATTTCAAGCATTAACTTTTTAAATTTATTGCTATATCTTAATATACAATCATATATACCTGCTTTTATTTTTTTAAATTTGTTTTCCAAAGTTTTACAAAGAAAAATATTATTAACATACAGTTCACCAGTTATTGCATTTTCATTAAATTTATCTCTTAAAACTTCAATTTTCATTTTTATCCACCTGTAAATTTTTTTTGGACAAACGTCCAAATAATATTTAAAAATCCCAATACACCGCCAGCAATTGCACTTATAATCAAAATCATTATTCTGTTTTTTAATTGCGTAATTATACAATTTTTTTCAATATCTTCAATTTTTTTTAAACGAAAAACGAAACTTTCTTCAGGCTTACCGTTCCCGATTAAAATTTTGCGCATATTTTCAAAGTCCTTGCGCAATTCCGCAAATTCATTTTTGTTTTCTTTTAATATTTGTAAAATCGTTCCTTGCACTGTTTTAGTCTCAATTATCTCTTTTTCCAAGTCCATTTTTTTTTGCTCCTTTTACAAAAGTAACTCTTTATCTTTATTTTTAATAACAATCGCATTAATAGTCACTTAATCTTTGTGTCCTTCCTGTAATTTTTACGTTATTTTCTTCGCTTTGTATGTTTATATCAATTTCATAACTTTCTGGCTTTATTGTAATGTCTCTTTCCAAGAAGGCATCTTTTATAATTATATACTTACTCAATTCATAATTTAAAGTTTGTAAATCTGTTTCTGCTTCTTGTGATAAAAATTCAACAGGCAAATTTAAAAATCTTTGGTATTTTTTTATTATTCGCTGTATTTGTGTTTCTTGCACTATTTTTGCATTATTAATTTTCTTTTCAATAACGCCGTAAGTTTTTTGGCTATCATCAAAATCTTTTATCTTTGTTTCGTTGTCTTTTTCTTTAACTAATTTTGCAGTAATTTTAATTTTTTGCACCTCGTTTGTTACGCTGCCGTATGGTGTTATAACAACTTTACCGCCTAATCCTTGCAACCAAAATAATATATAACACTGCATCGTTGAGTTATTATATTGCGTTTTACTATTTTCATAAGTAAATTCATAAGTATTGCCAGATATAACAACTTTGATATATAATGTTGGCGTGTAAGATGTTCCCCGCACACTTTCGGTTTCTATGTTTACTTCATATACATTACTTGTTATTATATGTGTTTCAGTGTCGTCATATATTGTTTCTGCGTCTCCGTCTTTGTAGTTATACTTTGTGATATATAATTTATTTTGAATGTAATTATCACTTATATTATCAACAGATTTTAAATACTTTAACGTTTTTGGTAAAACATTTATGTTCCCTTTTTCAATGTCGTCTTCCACGCCTTTTAAATAATAAATATATGAATTTTCGTCTAACATTAAATAGTCCCAGTTTGTTACAACGTTGTAAAAATAATTGTAATATTCGCTATAATCAAATGTTGCCGATTGTAATCTGTTTTTAATAACAAAATAAATTTTAGTTGTGTTACCAACATTATTAAGTAGTTGATTATTGCCAATTCTAACTGGAACGCTGTCATTTTCGCTTTTACTATATAGTGTCAGCATATACGGCGCAAAATTAACAGCCCCGTATTTTGTTTGAAAATAACCCAGCAAAAATTGAATATATTTTAGACAATCTGTTGTATTTGCGCTAAACACAAGCGAGCGTGAATAATAGCCAGATGTCCCGATTCCTTCAATATACAACGTTTCGCTTGTTGTTGCTGCCGTTTTTATTGATAAACTAAAAAGGCCACCACCCAATAATCCAATTTGGCCAAGATATTCATTACTTCCCTGTCCGATTTCTGGAATAATTGCTCTACGTATATCGTATATATATAAATAACCTGGAGTGATACGCAAATAATATACAATTTTAACTCTGCCAGCGCTTGTATCAACAGAAATTGTATCAACATAACTTGTGCTATTATTTTTGTTATACATTTTAATTGTGTTATATATCGTTTTAGATGTTCCCTGTCCTGATGAAACTACATATTGCATACAAATATATTTACGATGTGATAAATATTTGCCTTGCGCAACTTTAAATGAATTTAATTCTATTTCGCCTCTTTTATTATTTAAATATTCCAATTTTAATTTATAATAATTCGGCGCTGTTTTGGCCACAAATGTCCCGTTTACAATATTTAAAATTCTATTTTCTCTAAAATCAGAAAACAAATTATAATAAGTTTCTGCTTCTGAAAATCCTGACAACGGCGCTATTAAATCATATCCGCTTGTTGGACTTGTTATAAAATCAAAATCATCAAAATAATTGCCGTTTCTTCTTAAAACTGGTATGTTAGGCCCGGAAACTAAAACACCATTATTTATATTTGCATAAGAAGGTGTTTCTTGTGTTCGGCTTTTAATATTAAGTTTGCCATTTATTTTTACAACTTCAATGTCCCCACTTGCTTCACATAACTTTGTTATTTCGTCAAATACAATTTGCTTTTCAGGAAAATATGTTATACTGCCAGACATATTTAATTCATATAAATCTCTGTGTATATCACAACTTGCCAATATATATTCAAAAATTTTATTATAATCGTAAGTCGCATAATATATATTATTTTTTAAGATATTATATTTTGTGTCATCAAAAAAATCATTAAAAATCAACGTTAAAATACGTGTTTCAACGTCAATTTCTGCTGATTTAATTTTGCAAAGTCCTGAATATCGTATTTCGGCGTTATTAAACAAATAATAATAAACTTTTTGCCCGTATGTTAAATTTTTATAAAGCGAATAATCACTGTCAAATAATGTTGTTGTTGTTATAAGTCCTGAATAATTATTACTTTCTTTATTTTCCTCCTTTAAATTTAATGAAATCGGCTCTAAAATATATAAGTTACTTATTTCAACTTCAGTAATTGCAATATTTTCAAGCGCTGTTATTTTAATTTTACTTGCTGTTACACCTGTTCTGTCATAAATTTGTAAAATACCTGTATTTGAAAAATATTGCCCTTCATCTGTAAAATTATTTTCTGTAAGATTTATAAATGAATTAAAATCTTTAAAATTTAATAAACTATAACCGTTGTTATAATATTCAATTTTAACTTTTGTTCCCGTATAGGTCGTTGTGCCGTAATACGTGCCTGATTTTGGGAAGTAATATATATTTATTTTTTTAACACTTTTGTTTTGGCCGAAATCAATCTCAATATAGTCGTTAGTTACAAGTTCAATAAAATTATTTGTTTCCGTCTCTAAATCATAATGATATTTTTTCCCGTCGTTTACTGCTGTAACAGTTGTGCTCCCATTTTTTTTAATTGTTGCATTTAAACACAGATTTTCTTTTTCAATAAAAATTTCTGATTTAATAAATTTTTCATTTGCTGGATTATCTAAAATCAAAAGTGCGTTTTGTTTTGTCGCCTGTGCTTCCTGTGAATTTACAACTTTTATACTGACAAATCCAGACGTGCCTAAAATCGGCTTTACAACTGATATGTGATTACTATTATAATAATACACTTCAGGGCATTCAACGTCGTCAATATACACCGTGCTTGTAGTTTGAAAATTATTGCCGTAAATATCAATACGGCTAATATCGCTATTAAATGCATAAAAAGGTCTAACTTCTGTGATATACGGAGTTAAAATTTCATTTACATCAACGCCATTTAAAACACCATTGTAAAATATAACTTTATCTATATACAAATTACTATTTCCAAATCCTATATTTGATTTTAAAAATCTTATTTTTTCTGTATTGTTGCCATAATTAAATGTATTATTACTATCAGTTTTGGTTGTTTTTAATGTGCCATCCTGATAAACTTTATATTGTGTTCCAGACCACTCAATGTTATATCTCCGCCAAACATTATCATCAGTTGAACTGTTATACGATATGTAATAGTTACTCCAGCTACTGTTTAATTGAAAATTCCATTTACTTGCTAAAGAATGCGAGGGTAAATGTAAAGCAAAACAAAATCCTTGTCCACTATCTTGTTTACGTGCATAAATAAAATGCTCATTTGCCAGACCAGAAGGACAATAAACCCAAACAATTACTGAAAAATTTGGTAATGTTTTTAAAGTATCAATTAAACTTGAAGGTAAATCAATATAATTACTACCAGAAGGATTTGTGATTGAATAACTTCCAAGTTTTGATTTTGCAGTAGTAAAAGGATTTCCTATTACAATTCCATTATGTCCATTTCCTGTTAAATCATTTGCGTTGTTTTCAAAAGAGTAAACTGCTACGCAATTTGCAGGCCAGCCCATTTTTATTTTCCCTCCTCAATAACAACTACTTCCTCTTTTTCTATCTTTATTTTTTTTTCTTTTAAATAATTTTTTAGGTTCTTTAAATCTTTATTTTTTGTTTCATCTACAAAAGCTGTTATTATTGCTACGTCCCCGTCATAATCAATTGTCGTTGAGTCCGTTAAATTATAAAAATTATCGTTATCAAAATCTGGTTCAAGCCCGCCTGCTTTATTACGTTTTGCTTTTACTTTTATAACAATTTTTTTCACTTTTTTACCTCACAGATTTTTTTTGATATACGGCGTAATTTGCTTTGCAATACGTTCAATTTGCGTTCTATCAAGTGTCCTGACATCAAAAGCATTTATATTAAGATGTAAATTCATATTACTGCTTGTTTCGTTGTTTACGTTTGCACCAGCGGGGATTACCGTTTCTCCTTCGTGTAAAATATAATTGCCTGTTCGTGGCACTGTTCCGCCTGTCTGGAACGCCCCTTTTGTTGCGCCAAATAACGAACCGATACTCATCCCAAACAATGACCCTGTCCCGCCTGTTACTAAATTAAGCAATTGAAAAAAAACCGCTCTGGCTATTATTTCTGCAACCATTTTTATCAGCATATCCCGGAACCCTTGATATATTTGCGTGAATACATCTTTTAGTGTGTCGCTTGTAAATTGCCCACTTTCAATTACACTTTTAAATGCTCTATCAAAAGCGTTTGCTAAATCATTTTGCATCCCTTCCCCAATTTTTTTAACAAACTGCTCAGTTTCGGATAATTCTTCTTTTACTTCTTTTTTTTCTTTTTTCGTTTCTTTTTTTAATGTCTCAAATGCTTTGTTCCCGATTTCAACGTTTGCTTTTTCTGTCTGCTTAAATAATCTTTCATATGCTTTTTTGCTATCTTCAACTATGCCTTGCATTTCTTTACTTATTTCTTTCCCTTTATCTGTCCAAACTTCTTTTGCGCCTTTGATACCGTTCGTAAGTAAGCCAATAAACGCCCCTAACCCTCGCTCAACTTCTAAAAATGCAATTTTTAGAGTTCTCAATGTCACATTTATTGCCGTTAATACTGTTACAAGTGGAAACATTGCAGCTTTTAATAAAAAAGTAATTGTAGGTGCTACTTTCTCGCCAATTATTCCTGTCAATTCATTCCATGCATCTTTTAATTCAGATGTTTTGGCCGTTATTGTCTCGTCCTTTTGCGCCAGTCCGTCAAAATGTTTCCCAAGATTTAATATAACTTCGCCCGTCGTTTTTCCTTCTGTTGCAAGTTTACCAAATTCACGCCGTAATATTAACATACCCCTTTCAGGACTTGCCAAGGCCATATTAAAAATTGACATTACTTCGTTTAAATCTTTTCCTGTTCCTGTTGCTGTGTCCATTGCAACTTTCAACAGGCGCATCCCGTCAGTTACATTTCCTGTTATTTTTATTGCCTTGTTATAAGTGTCAAAAAGTTCATCTCGTGTCCATTTTGTCCCTTGTCTCAACGATTTAATTTGATTGTCAATTGCGTCTTTGTTTTTGTCGTAAGATATACTCAATCCTTCCAGTGTCGCTTTTAATTGCCTTTGCCTCACAATCTCTTCATCGTATTGTTTTATTGCGCTTTTCAATATTGTTGTCAACGTCAGATAAGTTGTTATTACTCCGCCATATTTTTTTATCAACCCTTCTAACGCCGTTGTATTTTCTTTTGCATTTTTACTTTGTGTGTTCAGCTCGTTTGCTGTTTTTTGCAATTGTGCATTTACAATTTCAAGTTTCCCTGTCTGCGCATCAACCTTTACAACTATCTTTAATTCTTGCGTTTCTGCCATTATTCTAACACCTCAATTTTTGCAGTTTTTAACAACGCTTCAAATTCTTTTTTCCCTCGTGATTTACTATTTTTTATACAATATATATAATATTCCCTTATTTTATCAGGGTTTTTGGTCTTGATTGCTTCGTTAAGTAAGACAATAGCTTTCTCAATGTCTTTTTTAATCATCTTTTTTACTCCTTTTATTTTTTTAAAAATTAATATGCTGTTGTTGTATTAACAAGTGTTAATGTAACACTCTTGCTGTCTGATATTGAGTAAAAATTATCAAAATTAACAGTCGCACCAAGAAGCCCATTGAGGTCGCCAAACGGATACGCTGTATATTTTACGTTTTTTAAAGATATATCAAGTTTGTGTTTATACGTGCTTTCAATTGTCGCACCCTCAACTATAATTTGTATTGTCGTGCTTGTCCCTTCAAGAAATTTTGCTCGCTCTGTTTCGTTCTCAAAATAAACATTCATTGACCCTGTCGCTGTAAATTTTCCAACTGTTAATATTTCGTTCACGTCTTGCGACAAATTTAAAACCCTTTGCGTAATTGTTCCGTTGTCAATCATAACATTCCATTCCGCAACTGATGTTGTATTTGATGTCCCTGCAATTTTTATTGTTGTCTGATAAAATAAAAATGGATTTAATTCTGCCCAAGTCGGTGTTAATGAGCCTGTGTAATCTGCTTCTGTCCTAAAAAGTATATCTGCATCAAGTGACACAATATTGTCAGCCGTGCCTTTCATTGAGACAGATTTGACAACGCATAGATTATATGATTTTTTTGAAAGCCCTCTATCAAAATAAAAAGACAACGACGGATTTGTTATAGTTGAGTTGTCTTTTTCAAAAATATGCTGATACGCAGACGTTCCACCTTGCTGTGTGCTTGTCACTTTGCCAAAAAGTGACAAAAACAAAAGTCCACAGTTTGAGCTGTTAACATTTACGCCTGTTATTTTTCCAGTTCCTTCTTTTGTGCCTGCATAAGAAGGATAACGCTCAAAAATTCCTCGTAACAAATCATCTGCAATTAAATTTAATTTATAATCAAATTCAGTGCCTTTGCCAACAGGTAAATATAGCGTTGGCGTTGCAAGTGTGCCTCGTGTCGTTTCCTTTCCCAAAGCTACATATTTTTGTTCAGTTGCGTAATAAGTCATTTTCATTACCTCCTTGTTTTATATTTTTATTTTCTGGTATATCTTCTGTGTATAATTTAAAAATATCTGTTTTCAAAATACTTCCTGCATTAACTTTTATTATTTCCGTCTCTGTTATAATTACAAAATCCTTTTTTGCCAAAATTACTTGATTATTATTTTGTATCATCTTGAGTCCGCCTTTGAAGTAAATCTAACATCAACTGTTATTTCAGCAGCTCGGTAAGGATATGTTTCAAAAATATATCGTGTGCTTACAAACGATATTTTAATCCCTTCTGATTGCTTTAAATTGTCTAAAACTGTTGATGAATTCAACACATTTTTAACTTTTGCAACAAAATCTAAAATGCCTATTTCGCTTTCTTCCTCGCCTGTTATCTGCGTATCTATCCCGTAAACTTCCAGCCAACAAGTTATTGTAAGTCGAAATGTTATATCATAATAGTTTGGGATAGCATAATTATTTTCTGTTTCACTTATCGGCTCAATAATAATACACGGTAATAACGGTATATCTTCTCTAACTCCCTGCAAAATTTCTTTGACAAATGATAAACTTCCGGCACGTTCTTCTTTCGCAGCTGTTAATGCCTCATAAATTGTTTGCCAGATATCTTTTGTTTTTGTTGCCATTTTTAATCCTCTGTTTTATTTTCAAAGAACCATTTTTTAGCAATTTCAATTATTCTGTCTTTATGCTCTTCTCTGATAATCATAAACGGTCTGGCTGGTATCTTATGCCCGCCTTTTAGATTCATTGTATAACCACGCACTTTTGTTCCGTCTTTACGTTTAAACGGCGCTATTTCAACGCTATTCGGTTCGCTTACCCCGCCAAAATTAAGTTTACCGGCATACTTTACGTTTGTTGATACAACTGCATAATCTTCCCCTGTTTCGGGATAAATGCTTTGTCTCAATATTCCTTTATCTTGCAATTTTTTAATGTTTCCAGTTTTATTCGGCGCACTTTGTCTATGCCTTCTGATAAATCTTGTTATCTTTGATAACGGTTCCCACTTTGCTTTGTCTGTTCCTTCCTCGTCAAAATTTTTCATTACATTTTTAAATAATTGTGTAGCAATCATTTTTAATGCTGGTCGTGGATTTTTCATTATATTCAACTGTTTTTCAACTCTACTTTTTACCTCTGCAATATTGCTATTTATCTCAATCATTTTTCACCCACTACTTTTTCATCAGCATAAGTTACATCATCAACAGTCCAAGTGCTTGTGTCGGCAATTTTAAATATACGTTTTGTGTTTTCTGTTGTAATTTGTGCTTTATATCTTCTGTCGCCGCATGTTGGACTTATTAATTTACCAGTTGTATCTACAAGTTTAACCTCGTTTTTATCAATCTTATCTAAAACATCGTCAACGTGTTTTTGCCATTTTTCATACGCAACGCTTCCGCCAGATTTTGGCGATTCATTTGCATATATATCACGTAATATACAATAACGAGTATAATTAACGCATAAATTAGATACAAGGGGAGCAGTTTTAAGCTGCTCCCGTGTGTATCCGATTTTAATCAAACGGGTTTCTATATAATTTTCGGCTTCGGCAATTGAAACATCAATGTCGGCATCTAACCAACCTGCTCGTGTTAGCGGGACATTAATCGTCTTACCTTTCACATCATTAACCGTTATATAGTTTCCCATTATTTTTTACCTCGAGGTTAAAACGTTTGTAAATAAATAGCCAGCATAAGAATCAATAATTTTGCAATCGTATTTGTCGCTGATTCTTAACCAGTCGCTTCTTGTTGCATCTTCACGCCATCTTTCAACTAGCGGATAACCAGATTTTCTGAAAATATAGCCGAATGAAATCTGTTTCAAGCCCGGAGTTTTTGGAACGTAAAGAAGTGCTGCCGTGTTTGTCCAGATATCTGTCATGCTTTCTTCTTTGCCTTCTTGTGCCGCATCGTATGAACCAACGCCAACTAACAGATTTTCAACTTCAAATACTTCTTTCAAAATGTCAACGCTTAACGTTCCGCCTTTTGTGTATTTGTAGTATTCAAGCAATATTGGATGTCTGCGAACTGTTAAGTAAACGTCTTGAGGCAAAACCAACGTGTTTGGCCGTTTTAGAACTGCTTTTCTGATTTTTTCCCGCGCAGTATCTAAATCAGCAAGAATATCAGCATCTGGGGCATCCCATTTTGTTGCTGGATTACCAGAATACCCTGTTGCATAGTTTCCTGCTGTCTGCACAATATTTGCAATTCTGCGTTCTAAATCTAATTTTAAGATGTCAGTCCCAATTTCTGTGCTGTCGGCATCGTATTTAATCGGGTCGTCTGCATTGTCTCTTACTTCGTCAATCAACTGCACTTCTGCCGCCCTTTCAGAAACGGAATAAGTAGGCGTTTTTTTTATGTTCCACTCTACTTGTTTTGCCCTTGTCCCTGGTGCTCTGTCAAGCGAGTAAGATTTTAAATTTTGTTTGTCGTAAACAAAATACTTGTCGCTGTCTTTTTTCACGTTGATGACCGGGAAAATTTTTTCGGCTATCAATTCTTCGTTTTTATACGCAATTGAAACTTGCGTTAATGCCGCATCTATGTGAACATCTCTTGTTGTCGGTTGCATAGTTAAATTCCTCCTTTTTTAAAATTTATTTTAAATTACATATAAAGCGGTCTAACAAGAACTTCAATAACAGAACCATCTGAACCTGCTTCAAGAGCAATGCCAAAAATGTTATGTTCTGTTGTTCTTGTAATTCCTTTCCCGTTTGCATTTGCAACAATTGAATCACCAATTGCCACGGTTCCGCCAGCAACAACTTTAACCGTCTCGCCGATTGCTATCGTTGCTGCTTCGCCTGATTTTGGCTTGTTTTGTAAAGAACCAATTACAACTGCGTCCGCTGTCGCTAATACTGTATTCCCATTTGTATCTAACTTTGTTAGATAATACTGACTTGAGCTTAAATCAGCGCCAGCATTTAATGTTAATGTTCTGGAATTTACATTCATTTGACTCATCGTTTATTCCTCCTTCTGCTTAATTTTCTTTGCCAAAAAGTTTTTTTGCCGCTTCAACAACGGCATCTCTCATTGAGAGTTTCCGAGTTTCAGCAATCTTTTTTGCCAACGTGGCAACATCAATATTGCTTACTTCTCTACCGCCTGAAACTTCTGAAAACTTTTCAGCTAAGTTCTGTTTATCAGTGTCGTTTACTTCAATATTTTCGTTTTCTGCCTTAAAATTTTTTGAAAGTTCTGAAAAAATAACCATCTTACTATTAACAATTTCATTGATAAACTTATAAAACAAATCTGCGGCATTAAAATCACTTTCGCCAAACTTTATAACTTTATCTTCACTTAAAAATAACTCTGTAAATTTGTTAATATATTCATCAAATTTCGGCAGTAAAATCCCTCTGTTTTTAGTTTTCAATTCGTTAATTTTTTCTTTAATCTTTTCCTGTTCTAACTTTTTAATCTTTTCTTTTAATTCAATAACTTTTTTGTCTTTTTCACTTGCTGATATATCTTTTTTAGTTGCTGTGCTTGTTCCGTGATACCATACCCACCCGCATAGTTTTTCTGGCGTGTCTGTTTTTCCACTTACAGATGATATACATTTATCCCACCAATATTTTGGCGGCTTTTTGTCTTCAGGCCACGGGAAACCAACTACATCTTTTTTTTTGCTTAATTCTTTGCCTAATCCCCAGTTTTTATATTCTGGATTATTCTCAATTTCTTTTATGCCGTTATCGTCAGGTATTACTATATCAACTTTATCTTGTTTATTTGCTTCTGCTTCTCCTTCTCCTTTTTTGTTTTTCCTTACATATTTTATTATATCTTTTAGTTTTTTAATTTCTTCAGGTTTCAATTCTGCTTTTTTCTTTGCAAACACAAGTTCGGCGTATTCGTCTGTTATCTCATCGTCGCTTATCTCGTCCTCAACAATATCTTTGTCTTTTTCCTTTTCACCTTCTTTTGCTACTTCAACCGGAACGCACTTATTTAATTTTTCGTCCCATTTATACCCTTTCGGACATATAATTTGTTCAGGCGTTGTTTTATCGTCCTGTTTTTCCTGTAATTTTACGCAACCCCCTTTTGCTTCATCCCATTTATACCCTTCCGGGCATTCAATCTTGTCTGCTTTGTCTTGTTCCTCTTGCATCTTCGCATACTTTACATCTGTTATAATCTTTGCTAATTCGTCTACTGTTAATGATTCTTTTTTGTTTTCTTCCATAAATTTTTTTACTGCTTCTACACAGCAAGGTAAACTAATTTCAACTTCTTTTAATGTCCATTTTTCCATTTCAGAAACCTCCTTGAAATTTTTTGTATTTTCCGAAAAACTTAAAACGCCTGCAAGTTTTTCTGTGTTATATAATTTTGTAATGTCGCCAATACCTTTAACCTCTGGGATATCGGCGCCTAAAAACGCAATCGCCCTTAATACATATCCAAGATTTTCTTGCGTTTCAGGATGCTTAAATTCTTGATATAACTCTGCTGATATTTTTGAATATGCTCGCTTTTCAATTAAATCTGCAATTTTTTTTGGCATATCTTTAACATCAGCAAAAATTTGATTGCCAATCCTGTAAACCTGCGTGACATATCCAGCTGCCGGATATCCGTCTGCTTGTAATAACGTTTGTTCCTCGTTATGTCCTAACTTTACAGGCGGCTCTATAACTCCTGCAGTTATAAGTGCGTTTGTGTTTTTTACGATTTCGTCAAGTGTTGGAACATCAAAAACTAAATTGTCCTTCCAAACGCCTGTCTTAAAAATCGGTATTCCTGACATATTAACAACGCCTTCGTCTTCGTTCATTTTCTTTTTATTTTTGCCTAACGGTTGCGGTATATGAACATCGGACACGTCAGGACTTATCATCTCTAATAACTGTTTTTGTTTATTATTTGCCATTTAACCACCTCTACAAAACAAAAAAGCCGAATACCTTAAATGAGTTTAAGAACACAATTTTATTTTGCGTCCTTGCCATCCTCATAAAGGATATTCGGCTTTTTGTGTTTAAACGAATTCTTTTACCTTTTTAAAGAGCGTCTGCCTGCTATATAGCAAAAAAAATTGTCTTTGTCAAGTTTTTTTTTAAAATTTTTTATTTAATATTTTATCACTGAAAAACCCTCGTCAGGTTTTACGTTTACAGGCGGTGGCGGGCTCTCTTCCCATTCATCATCTTGTGTTATCGGAATAAGCACGCATCTGCAATTATACCCATTACTTGGAGTCCATATTTGCCATATCGGATTATTAACTCCGTAAATTCTCCCGTCCATCGCTGCGTGATTTGGCCTTACTCTGTCGTCAAGTATCGCACTATACTGATACGCAACAACATATCCTTCTAATTCCGGGCCTTCAAAAAACATTTTCCGGCCCTCATTCATTGCGTCTGTTATGTTCGTTCTGACAATTGTTTCTAACCGATACCCCTTCATTGCTTCGTCATCAACTTCACCTATCGTGTAATATTCCTGCAAATCATCTTGTATTGCTTTAACTGTTTCTTTTAATGTCGCGCCTGTTTTTATTGCACTAAATAATCTTTGTTTGACTTGTTTCAAAATATTTTCTTTTTCAATTCCTGCCATATCAAAACTTTTTGCGTCAAAATATTTTAATGCTTCCTCATAATTTATTCGTCTCAAATCAATATCGTATTGAAACTTTAAATACTCACTCATCTTTTTTACTTTCTTTTTCTTACGTGCTATTTCACCTCTTGCCTGATTATATGCTTTTTCAAATGCTTCTGTTAAAAATTGTTTAAACACTTCTTTTAAATCGCCTGTTGCTGGAAATACAATTCTATTTATTTCGTCAAAGTTTTTTGTTTCAATTATTTTTTTCTTTTGTATTTGCGAAATAATATCTAAAATTCCGTCCTGAACAATTTTGCTTGCTTGAATAACGTATTTGTCTTTTATATTTTCGTGTTCTGCCTTCATTTCTGCAAAATCAACAATGCCATCTTCGTATTTTGTAAACGTCCGCCTATTAACGCCTGTGAAAATCTTTTCCGCAAACGTTTCTATTAACTGTATATCTTCGCTTGGCTGTTCCTCCTGTGTTTGTTCTTTTTTTTGCTCTTCTAATTTTTTTGTAAGCGGTGGCAATTTCAACCACTCCCTTATAAGTTTTTCGTCACTCGCTTGATGTGTAATTATTTTTGCGTTTACTGCTTGTATATATTTGTCAAGTATTTGTATTATGTCATCCTGAACTAACGGCTTAAATTCAAAAGTTGGATAATCATCAAAATCACTAAAATTGTAATCAACAATTCGCTTTATTATTTGATTGTTAATTGCTTTTGCTGTTACGTCTTTGCCAATTTGCTCCTCGTAAAAAAGCAAAATATCAAAATGCACTTTGCCTAGCGCATAGCTTCCTGTTCCGCCTGTCTCGGACGTTAGCGTTTGTCCTAAAATCGTTTTGCGTATCTGCTTGTTTATAAAATCAATTGCTGTTTGATGTATACTTGCCCCTGCTGTGTTCGCTTGTGTCAGTGTCAATTCCAGACCTTCTGGCAACATTATCCCTGTTTCTAAACGTAATTGACGCAACATAGATTTCAATTTATTTTCTGTTTCGTCGTCTAAATTTGCGGGGTGTTTCAGAACCGGGAACGGATGCCCGAACTTTTCTAAATAAACGCCCCACGCTTTTATAAAAACTTGCTTCAAAAACCACAAGTCATATAACGCCCTTAATCTACTTGTCCCCCAAATATTTTCAAATTGTTTATTAAAACTGTATATAACAAATTTTTCTGTTGGGTATTGCTCCCCATACCCCAACGCACTTATATTTACAATCCCGCTTTCCCGTATATTATCAAAATCGTCAGTATATATGTTAAAGAATTTTGGATTTTTGCTTTTAATTGATTTTAAAACTATTTTTCCTTTCCACCTGCCTTTATCCTCAACGTCCCAAACTAACTCGTTTATACTTATTCCGTATTCAATGGCACTCATAATTTCCCTTAAATCATCATCAAAACTTCCCTCTACATTTTTTAAATTAAATTCAACAAAATCTGCAATCTCTTTGTCTTTTGGATTGTCGCTTACTGCTTTAATCTGCCAGCCAGTTGACAATCTTATTGTTTTTAGCGTATTTATGCATTCCTCAATTTCGGCATCCTTCATCATACTTTCATAAATTTTAATTCCCTTTTTTGATAAAAGGGCGTCAGGCATATACGGAACTAATTTAAGTCGTTTATAAATAGCCGTTTCGTCAACGCCAAATTCTACGCCTAAATACGGCTTCGTTGATTTTATAACTGCATCTTTCCGCCTGAAAAGTTGGTCAAAAAATGCCATTGTTTTTCTCCTTTTTAAAAAAATTTTAAAATCTATATTATAAATTTCTTTTGCTTTTTCAATCTCTTCATAAGTAAGCCCCTAATTCTGCACTTTCTACTGCGCCAGTTGTTTTTATTTCAGAAACACGCTTTTTAATTATCTCAACGTTTTGTTTTGCTTTTGCCGGCCATAAACTCAATACAAAAGCGTCCATCTCGTCCGGGCTTTCAAAACCCTGTATGAGTAATTCGTTTTTACTTTGCATTTGTATTTTGCCAGCACTGTCAACTTTGTATTTTGCAATCTTTAACTGCTCTTTTAAGTTATCGTTTAAGTCAATCGTCCCACCTGCTTTTACCCAATCCCGCATTTTCCAGTAATTTTCTGCTTTTAAGTTTGTAAATGTGTCATCATTGCTTTTGCTTCCCCATTTCATTGCGTTTACATTGTAGCCTTGCTCTTTCAATCTGTCTGTAACTCCCGCCCCCACTCCCGTGTCGTCAATCACTACGTTATACGCTTTTATGTTATAGTTTCGCATTGCGTCTATTATCAGTCCAGTTATTGCCATTAAGTCTGGATTGTTGTTAACGTTTATTATCTTACTTTGCTTTACGTTTGATATACACAACACTGTATTGTTTCCACCCCTGCCAACATCAACGCCTAAATAGTTTTCTTGCTTTAAGTCAATTTCAACATTACCAAATGCCTTTTCAATTTCGTCGTCTGTCAATAAACGCATATAGCCTTTCTCGTCAATCGTGTCGCTTTCCGGGAATTTACATTCGTAAAAAATGTCAAAAAACTTTTCTTTTCGCATTTCGTTTATAAATTGTTCTGTAAACCGCCCTTCCTGTAAGGCAATTTTATAATCAATCCAAATTTTTTTAGTGTAATTATCGTGCATTGTTTCATAAAAATGATTTTTGCGAAGCGGGTTTGATAACTCAATCAGAAAGTTTTCTTTTTGTCCCCCAAGCATTCGCTTTATGTATGCGTATAATTCATCGTCGCATAATGCGCTATCATCAATACAGATATTCTTACCCCCTTCTCCAAGCAAAATATCTCCAAGTCGTTTTTTGTTTCTGTATTCAGCCGACATTGTTCTTATATAACCCCCGTTTTTGAAAGTTAAATATTCTTTTGTTCGCTCCCGTTTTAATTTCTCCAGCATCCCGCCTGTTATTTGTAATTGCGTTATAAAAATTTCGTCATCAAACAAATGCTTTATCACATACCGTCCGATAATTTTGGCCTTTTTTTCTGTCCCGCCGATTATTGTAAAACCTTCGCCAAATATAAATACACGCAAAATAATTCCCAACGCTGTCGCTGTGCTTTTGCCGTATTGCGTCGGACATATTACACCAACACGATTACTATCCTGAAACACAATTGACTTTATAATTTCTTTTTGCGTCTGCGTTAATTGTATCTGTTCCCCATTATCGTCTTTAAATAATTTTAACAACTTTTCAAGTATTACTTCTTTTTTTTCTTTACTTACATTTTTTTGTTTCATTTTTTAAACGCTTCCCTCACTTCTTTTATAAGTGTGTCAACTTTGTTTTCAATTTCAGGCGCATTGTGTTCAACCTTTTGAATATTTATCCACTTACCATTGCCACGATTGACTAAATAAAATATAGTCGCTGTAACGTTCCCGCTTCTTATTTGTTTTAATAATTCTCCCTCAACAAGTTCAATCACAAAATCATTTATATTATTAACTCTTGCTGCAAAATTTTTATCTTTTTCAATCCACCTGTAATATGTTGTTCTGTTTATCCCGATTTGCTCGCATGTTTTGTTTATAAACCCAAGATTTTCTCGTAATTGCTTTATAAATTGTTCTTTTCTTGCTTCTGTTGACAATCTGCCTTTTTTAATATTGTTGCTTTCTGTCGTATTTTCTTTTTCTAATGATTTTTTTTTATTTAACATTGCGGTTTCAATAATAACATTATTAACAGTATTTTTTAATTCCTGAATTTGTGCTTTGTATGATTCATTTTTTTTATTGTTCATTATTCCCTCTGTGTTAGTTATGATATAAAAACAAAGTTAAGAAAAACTAACTTTTAGCCAAAATATACACAATAAAATATAAAAAGTCAAGGATTATTTTAAAATTTCAGTAAAAATTTTCTTTGCTTCTTTATCAAACTTTCTTTTTTCTTCAAACGCATATTCTTTTAGTTTCTTTTGTTTTTCAAGAAAATCTTTATAAAACTTCGCTTTTGCTTTTGTTTTCAAATCTTTTACACTATCAATCCAAAAATCATCATCAATTTTAACCCCATATTTTTCAAACGTATTTTTGCAATTTACATCATAAAACATAACTATGTCATAAGATAATGCTTCATAAAATCTATTTGCTGGAAAGTTATAATTAGTATGCGTAACTTTGTCTTCAATGTAAAAAGTAAAATAAAAGTGTTTTAAAAAACAACGTTCACTCCCAATATTTTTTATTTGTTTTAAAAATGTTGTATTCACGCCAATTTTTTTAAATTTAGGTATATTTTTTATACTTGTTGATAAAAATATATCTTTATCAATTAAATACTTTTTAAAATAATCAATTCTACCACGTCTAAAAGTGCCCCAATAAATTGGATTTTCATATTTTTTTTCTTTTAAAAAATCCTTTTTCAAATCAAACATCGTCAAACAATTAACATTTAACATAATTCTTTGTCTAAAATTCTTGTTATTAATAATTTCTCTTTCATAATTTGTTATTAGATAGTCAACAGGCCTTTTTTTAAATATTTTTGCCAATGAGCCGTTTTCGGCCAAATTATATTCATTAAAAAATCTTATTATTTTTGCTTCTGGATGATTTTCTATAAACTTACATTTTGTATTTATATCATCCATCAGCTGAAACGAATAAGGTATTAAAATAAAATCTATTTTTTTATTGTTAAAATAATTTAATTGCTGTATTGAACAAATATCAATAAAATTAAAATTTAATTTTAAATAATCTAAAAAACGAAAAAATGCTGATATTGCTTTTTTATTATATCGTAAATGTAATATTATATTATACATTTTTTTTATCCTCCTGTAATTTTAAAAATTCTTTTGCCTTAATAGAAGGCTTTTTAATTCCTAAAATTGCCATAACTTTATTTCTTTCTATCTCGGAAAAACATTTGATAACAACCGAATATTGATTTCGTAATTTCCCTTCATCAATATAAAAATCATCTATATCATCAAAAGTAATATTACTTATTTCTTTATCTGAAAACCCAACATTTTTTAATAAATCTTCATCAAAATTTGCCAGTAGGTCATAGTCCCACTCGCCTAAATTCTTATTTAGTCGTAGATTTAATTCTTGTTCTTTTTTTAAATCGTTAATTGTTATATATACAACCGGGACTTGTTTTATACCAAGTTTTTTTGCAATGTAATATCTTTGGTGGCCACCGATTATTACATTTTCCCGCCCTTTTGCGTTGTTTACAATCAGCGGGTCAACAAGCCCAAATTCTTTTATGCTATTAGTTAAGTCTCGCTCTTCTGCTTCAGTTAGTTTTCTCGGATTATACTCCGCCGGTTTTAATTCGTTTATTGCCACATACTCAACTTTTATCTTACATTCGTTTAATTTTTTCACCAAATTATCCATTTTTTTCCCCTTTCTGCAATTTGCTTTAATCTTAATAACTCTCTTTTTACTCTGTCAATTTTTATTTTAATAAATTCATTGTCCATTTTATCAATTAATTTAACAACTTTATTTTCACATTTCCTACAAATATACTCCAAATCTTTTTCTTTGTAAATATCTTTTATTTTTAAAATATCTAACTCTTTTACAAATTTACCGCAAACATCACACTTATAAATTATTCCCATTTTTCACCTCTTTTTATACAAAAATAATTTTTTTTCTTTTTTTTCTAGCATATAAAATTTCAATTTGCATCCCAACCGTCGCAATTTGCGTTAGCGCTTTGCTTTTACCGCCGTCTTTGCGCAAAACATAAACAACGTCGCATATATCAATTAATCTTTTGCACAAGTTTAATATTTTGTCTCTATTTTCAATTGTTTCTGGCAGCCACATATAACTACCGTGGGTGTAAATTGGTATTATCCCTTTGTCCCAAATTTCTTTTGCAAATTGCTGGACACGTTTAATATTACGTTCAAGTTCTTTTTGGCAACTTGCTCTATAAGGCGCACAAATATAAGCATATTTCATTTTTCCACCTCCTGTTTATTTTTTTGAATTCTATAACTTTCCCAGCAAAAATGAATAAACATATATGTTTCCAATAGTCGGTCTAAAACTGGTATTGTAACTAACGCCGAAAAATCGTCGTAAGTCAAATTTGTTATTAATATCGTTTGTAAATAGTCCTCATAACGATTGTTTAAAATATTAAATAAAAGATTTTGCTCAAATTCGCTTTTAAATGTTTTGCCAATTTCGTCAATTATCAAAAAGTCATATGTTGAAAATCGTTCTTTAATTTCAAATAAATTATCCCAATCTTTTAGTAAAATAAATAAATCAAGTGCGTTGATATATTTACAATTTTTCCCTGCACGCACTTTTTCTTTTAGTAACGAAATAGCAAGATGTCCCTTCCCAGTCCCCGAGTTCCCAAAAAATATAAAATTGTTTTCTTTATGCGCTTTAATAAGCTCAAGCGCTTCATTTTGCTTTTTGTCATAAATAATATAATTTTCAAACTCTGCTTCTTGCTGTCGTTTTCTAAGCCCAATTTCTGCCCAGTCGGTTTCTTTTTTTACATTAAATATTTCAATCATTTTTTCCATATTTCACCTCTTTTTTTTAAGGAATTGGTGGAAGTCCCATTTCTTTGTTTTTATCATTCAATTTTTGCTTATACTCATGAAGTATTGCTTTGTCTTCGTCTTTAATGCTATTTGAAGTATTTTTATTTGTATTTTGTCTTACGTTTCCTGTCCCGTTGTCGTATTTGCCTTCCAAAATGTTTATATAGCGTGGACTTATAACAAAATCAAAGTCAACCTTCCAGTCGCTTTTTTTGCCAAGCAGAAAATCGCTTTGCTTGATTTTACTCAAAATAGCGTCAAAATCAAATGTTTTTTCTCTTAATCTTGCCTTTAAGTGTTGTTTGCGTTTGTCGTTAAGCATAAGTATTTGTGCTAACCCGTTTTCCTTTGCAAAAGTATTCCATTTATTAACAAAACTATTATAATCAATTTTATTTTTTTCAGCAGCTGAAATATATATATCTTTATTTTGGTTATTCTTATTTATGGTTATATCTTTATTTATGGTTATATCTTTATTTTGGTTATTCTTTAATACCTTATTATATTGGTCTAAATTTGATACCATAATGGTATCTTTTTTAGACCATAATGGTCTATTTTTTATACTATATTGGTCTATATTTGATACTTTTAATGGTCTATTTTTTATACTATATTGGTCTATATTTGATACTTTTAATGGTCTATTTTTTATACTATATTGGTCTATATTTGATACTTTTAATGGTCTATTTTTTATACTATATTGGTCTATATTTGATACTTTTAATGGTCTATTTTTTATACCATCTGCCTGCTGCAAAAATATTTTGGGAGTTATAGTATAATAATTTCTTGGTGGTATTCCTTTTCTACGTTTTACTTTTATATAACCATTATTTTCCAGCCATTTCAAAGCTTTCATAATACTTATCCGATTAATATTAAAAAATTCTGATAATTGTTTAATACTCTGATATATTTCAATTTCATTTTCAATTTTTTTAAAAATCTCATCTCTATAATTATCATTTTTTAGTAATTCCCATTGGTCAAACTTTTCAAACCAATCACTTAAATCAAACAATCTTGCAAAAATAAGCGCTGCAGTCCCATTTTCTTTTGCGATTTCCCAAAACAAAATACCGTTTATCATTGTTCTACCTCCTTTTTTATTAAATTTAATATTTTTTCCCCTTTCTTCTCCCCGCCTTTTTCATATACTATCCAATAATTAATTTCTGTTCCTTTTTTTTCATTTATTGTTCTTTCCCCTATATAACAAGTTACATTTATTTTTTTCAATATATCTTTAAAATTGTTCATATTTAATATTTCAATATATCCCATTACCTTTCCCGGTAACGGGATATATATTCTTTCTTTAATTTTTGTTTCCATTACCCATCTTTCTCCTACTATTTCCTTTTTTAATTCAATTTTTGCATTTTTTACTTCTTTTTTAAATTCAAATGCTTTCTTTTTCATTTTAACTCCTCCTTTTTATTTCATTTTTCCAGTTGTATCGTTCTATTTCCCCGCACCTGTCGTGTAACAACAAGTCTTCGTAAATTTGATAATCTTTTTTATACTTTTCTAAATTTAATTGTATGTTATATAAATCTTTTCCTACTTTTGTTATTGTTATATACCCCCATTTTTCAAGTTTTTTTAGTGATTTTTTTATAATCTCTTGTTTTAGATATATTTCTTTTTCCAATTCTTTTAAACTAATTTTGTTTGTAAAATCAACTGCAAATCTATGACAATAATTAAGAACATAAGCAGTCAAAAAATCATTGTCGCAAAATTCAATCAATCTCATTGATATTAATAAATATTTTTCTTCCATTTAAAAACCTCCTTTTGTCAAGTAATTTTGTTTGCGAAAGCATATTCTAAATTTACGAATATATGTTTAAGCGACTTTGCAAGCGTCAATAACCGCCGAAGTTCCGCCGTCTCTGCTTTGTAAATTCGCTCAACATAGTTAGTCGGCTTGTCTTGCATATCAGGACGTCTAACTATGTTGGCATATTCAATGTCAAGTTCATATTGTATATCAGCAAGAATATTAGCTAAGTCAACGTTCGCAACAATGCAATCTTCATACTCCCTAAATCTATTTTTCGCCAGTTCCTGCAACTCTAAAATCTTTTTTGTTGTATTTTCAATGTCCATTATTTCACCTCCTTTCATTATTCTTTATTCTTTTAATACTTCCATTTATTTGTCGCCAATTTGTAAATTAAAATTATATCTGGAATTGTTATACTGCCAAATAAATGACTTGCATGAGGAATTATCTTTTCTTTTATAAATAAATATTCCTCCTTATTTTCTATCTCTTCTACATTATATCTTATATTAACTGATTCTAAAATATCCTCTACCCGCTCTGAATACTTTTTTTCAACATAAAGATAGAAAATAGAAACCATATTATAATGATCTTCCTTATCGTCTATCACATAATCGTATTTAATCTTTTTAGCATCAAAAATTATTTGTAAACTATTTCTAAATTGATTTAATGAAAAATCTTTTATAATAAAAATCATTTTTATACCTCCATATTTTTATTTGTTCTGTAAATATGTATTTCGGGCATTTTAGGTGGTGTATCCGTAAAAAATGCTGCTAATGGGCGATGATAGATATCGGCTAATTTTTTTATTTGGGTCAAAGTAAATAAAGCAACGCCTTCTTCTGTTGCTTTTATTTTTTCTGTGGTAGTTTTAAGTTTTTTTGCTACTTCCTTAATAGTATAACCAGAAGTTTCCCGAAGAGCTTTAAGCACTTTAGGATTAAGGTTAGGAAAAAATCGTTTTTTACTTTTTGTTTTACTTAGTTTTTCTAATTTTTTTACTAATTTACCCATTTTCTGCCTCCTGTTTTATTTTTTAAATTTGCCGTTGTTTTGCCACGCCGGGACAACGGCAAAACCCTCGATAAGGTATTTACCGTATGTAAAAACCTCCGATTTTCATTTGTTCTCCATTTTCGCAACAATAATAAACGCCTGTTTCTTTATCAAGTATTGCGTTTAATTCCTCAATATATTTTATATTTACACTTTTTCGCAACAAATAACTAACGGCTTCTGTAACTCGCTCTTTTATTTCGTTGTTGTCAACAATAGTTAAGTCAATCATTTTTATTCCTCCTTTTTAAATTCAAATAAGCGCTCTGTTCCGCCCAGAACGCCTCTTCCAGTTTGTTTATTTTTTCAATCATACTTTTGATTTTAGACCAGTATTCGGCTTTTGCGTCGTCTAAATCTTTTTTATCTCTAATAATAAAATACCCTCGCTCGTTGTTACTCCCGATTAAATATTCTGTCATTACCTTTTCTTTTATTGCTCGCATTTCACGGTCTGTAATGTTAAAACCGGAACTTCTTAAATACGCTAAAACTTCTTTTCTTTTTGAATCACCTTTTCCTAATAAATAAAGTTTTATTAACTGCCCAATTTTATTTATATCCATTTTTTCACCTCGTTTTTTTAAGAATAGGCGGCACGGCAATAAAGGAGGCCTTTTTGGGGTATATTAAATGAGATTTGTGAGACCGTGCCGCCTTCATTTTTATAACATCCCTTGCTTTGTCAAGTATTCTTTTATCAACTTTCGCACCAATTGCGATACTGTTATGTCCTCTGCTTTTGCTTTTGCGTATAATTTTTGATACATTTCTTTGTCTAACGTAAATGTCCTTACAATTGTGTTTTCATATCTGTATATCTTGTTGTTGATTTTTGATTTTATTTCCATTTTTTGCCTCCTTTCAGTTTAAAATTCTGATTAAATTAAATATAGCGCAAACAAAAACTAAAAACAACCAAATTTTAAAAAATAGTTTCATTTTACACCTCCTGATTTTTTATTACTGATTTTCTTTTTAATTAACTCTTTTTTTTCTTCAATCAATTGTGGTAATGCCGTTCTACAGTATAACATACCTTTTATCTCTATTTCATCGTTTATATCAAGTAAGTCATAAAACGTTAACAGCTGGAAAATATGCGATAAAATAAAAAACAAAGTTAGCTTGTCGTTTTTTGTTAATTCAAAAAAAATATTGTCAAATTCTTTTACAACTTTATAATACTCTTTTTTAAACTCATAATCAATAGTATCATCAATATCATAATCTTTTATCATTCTACACCTCCTGGTTTTTAAGCAGTTCTTTTAGCTGCTTCTTTAAAATTTCGTTGTCCTCTAAAATAAATTTTAAAATCTTTATCAAGTTTATTTTCTTAAGCAAAAATAACCTATCTTTTTTTAAAATTTTGTATATACGTCTTCTTAATCTAATTTCATACGGCATCATTTTTACCACCCCCTTGTTGACACGATTGGTTTTTGATATATTTTAACGCCAGGGATGTCTCTTATCCCCCTGTTTATTGCTTCCCTTATTTTGCCAGCATCAGGACTACAATATTCACGAGGAACTAATGATTCATTTTCAATTTCGTAAGTCCAAATCATTTTTGTCGTTGTTGTTCCCAGCCCTGATTTAGCACTTACCTTAACTTCAATTTTAGCAAGTTTTTCGGCATACTCCTGCTTATCAACTACCATTTGTTTTAATTCCTCGTTCTCTTTTGCCAATTGTTCAAGCAGTTTCGCTTGCGCTTCAATTTCTGCTTGTTTCTTTTTTAATTTCTCTTCCTGTTTCTTTTTCTGTTCAATCTGATATTCAGATATTACTTTTTCCAAATTTATTTTAATATCAAGTAAAGGCGCTAAAACTTTGTCGCCCAATTCGTTTACTTTTTTCATAAACTCTCTTGCTGGCTGTGTATATTCCTTTATCTTTTTTTCAATCTCTTTTATATCGCTTTTCACAAGCGCAAGCATATCTGCGCTTGTTTTAAGTTCCTGCTCTGTTTCTATTTTTTTTGGTATTTCATAATCTTTAATTTTTACCTTTAAGTCCTTTTCAATTGTCGTTAAGATATTCATTTTTGCCCTCCTTTGTTGCAAGTTCTTTTGTGTATTTGTCAATCTCTTTTTTTACAAACACAATTGCGTTAATAATTTCCTCGTGCGTTAATTCGCTCAAATATATCTTGTCTTTTATTCCCAGTTCGATAAATATATATTTTATATAATCAGCCATCTGTGTTTCAAAATTATAAACTTTACAACTCAATTTATATGCTGTGTTTAACAACTTTTCAAGCCGTTTCAAGTCGTTCAATCTATTTGTCGCTTTTATCTGCTGTATTTCAGCAGGAGTCACATTTGTTTTTTCTAAATCTGCAACTAACTTTTGCAATTGCGTAATATCAAAATATTTTAATTTTGTTTTAGGTAATTCAAGACGTTGAAGTATTTCATAATATACCTTTTCTCTTTCCTCATTTGTTAAATTTTCAGTAATTTTATACAAAATTTTTTGTGCTTTATTATATAATACTTCCCACTCTTTATTTTTCTGTTCCTGTCCCTGTTTCGGTTCTGGATGCGTTTCTGTTTTTTTCGTATCGTCGTGCTCAATTTTTTCTTCTAAATCTTGCGTAAACAAGTCGCTAACCCCTGACACTGTCAACGTTGCGTCAATATACGCCCGCTTTTTTGCCATTTTAAGGACAGTGTTATATTCGTCTGCAATATTTTCGTTTTCAATTTTGCCTACAACTTGATTTAAAATTGCTGGGTCGTTTTCAGCAAATTGCTTCCCGCAACCGCCTCTTTTAGTCCAACAATACCACCCACCCCCTTCTTTTTTGTCTTTAAAAATTGTCTCTTTGCCGCATACAGGACACTTCCGATTTGCATCACGCCACCTATATTTTTTTTCAAGTGTGCTACACATTCCAACTCCTTCGCCTAACTTCTCCCCGTTTTGATTTAACAATTCGCACTTGCAATTAACAACTAAGTGACCATTCGGGAGCCACTCTTTTTCAGCAATAAAATTCGGGCGTAATCTAAACATAAACGTTATTTTTTCCGCCCCTGCCTTTAATAAAGAAGGCTTACCGCAACCGGGAATAACGCCGTAGTCCACACCTTCCTTCATTGCTTTTGCATACAACTCTTGAATAATTTGCACCTGTTCAAGCACAGTTTGCACAGATGCTTTTTCTACAATCTGCACGTCCTTTTTAACAATCGCCTTTTCTGTTTCTTGCTCAATTTCTGTTTCTTGTTTCTGTTTATTACTCATCTTGCACCTCCTAAATTGCAGTTTTTTTTGTTAACATTTTTACGGTCTTTCTTTTTTATATCCCACGCCCTCCAACTTTCTTTAATTTTTCTATAAACTCTTTGTCTTTCTCTTTAATCTCACCGTTTTTATATCTCTGTAAAATTTTACTCAAAAATCCTTTATCCCCAGAGCAGGGAAGAGTAATAAAGTCCTCTAACTCTCCCTTGTCGTTTAACATTACCTCGTTATCGTCTTCATCAATTAAAGATACATAACCACTATTTGCATAGAAACCTACTTTTGCAATTCTTTCAAAAATTTTAGTCTTATTCTTTGCACTGTCAAAATATGCTTTAATCAAATCTGCAAGTGTTTCAAGATCAACCCTTCCAACCTCCGAGATTTCAACTTCAAAATAAGAACTATCCATACCTTTACACCTCCTTTTTTATTTTTATATACACTTCTTTATTTTTATAATAACTCATTTTTTCTCTTTCTTTGCAATTACTGGATATATCGCTTTAACTAATCTTTCAATACTTTCAATGGGAATCTCAACTTCTGGAGCTTCTTTTTTATTAATATTTATTATCTCTGTTATTTCGTTAATAATTTGTTTTAATCTATTAACTCTATCTAATACTTCTTTATTTTTATCCATTTTACACCTCCTTTTTTATTTTTTCTTGTATAACTGTTTCAATTAAAAATTCAAGAGCGCTTGTTAAGTTTCCACGTAAATAAACAACGTAATATGACACTTCCTCCTCTCTGTTATCTTCATAATATCTCCGCACTATATAGAATGATTCACCATAAAAACCATTTTTTAAAAACTCATCTTTTTCTACTTCTGTTTTTATTTTTACTACCCTTCCACCTGCTGGAATAAAAACATCATACTCATTCCACCAACTCGCCAAATGCCAATTATTTCTTTCATCCCTAAATTCTTTTGTTAGTTCATCTTTGTTGTTAACTTCTTTCAAATACAAATTTAACATTCTTACTCACCTCCTTCTTTTTTTATTTTTTTTTTGCTATAAATAAATATAAATTTGCTAATTGTTGTATACGCTCTGTATTTATTGCCGCCCAGTCATATAAAAAACTCCATAAAACTCTTGTTTCGTCTTCTTCTTTAGTGCCAAAATTATCTTTTAAAAATTTAAAGAAATTTATTGCATCACTTTCGCTTATATCAATTATAAAAAATGCAATTTTCAGGTTGGTCAATATTTTTTCAATTTTTTTGTAATCTTCTTTTTTGATTTGCAAAAATACACCTTCTTCATCATCTTTATAACCTATAGCCTCATATTCAATTTCTCTCCCCAACAAAAAATCTAAATTTCCTTCTTTGAAATTAATTATAGTTAATTTTTTTAATATGATAATCATTTTTAACCTCCTTTATTTTAATATCCACACGTATTCATATGTTATGCCTGCTGGTTCCGTTGTCCAGCAGTCCTCTTTTTCGTAAAAAACTTTTGGATGCTTCCACCATGTCAATAAAGTATCCCTATCTTTCTTTTTACTTAAATCATATTCATACACCTTTCCCTCGCCGTATTTATGCAATTCAATCTTGTCATAGTTTCTTGATAGCTGAATTAACGCTCTCATACTGTTTTTTACAATTTTTTTCATCTTACACCTCCTAATTTTTAATATACTCTAAATCTTACAAATTTAAAAACAGAGATTTTTTCCCCGTTTTCTTTTTCAACTACTTCCCGTTTTGTCGTTGCTACAACGGGTATTTTTTCCCAACCTTTTAACATTTTTACTAAATTATATGTTAATGAGAATTCCCCCTGACACATTATATATTTAAAATTGTATTCCCCTAACTCTTTTAAAACATTTTCGGCAATTTCTTTTACTTCCAAAATGTCCGCTTCTGGCGGAACATTCGGAAAAGGTATATCAATGATTTGAAAGTCAACCTTCCAATTTTGATAACCTTCCATTACAAGTGAGTAAAAAGCATCCCTTTGCTCCTGCGACCATTTGTCGCTTGGGTGGTTGCTCAAATTAATCGCAACCACTTTTTGTTTTTGTGTTAATTCGTTCATTTTTTCCTCCTTTTAATTTTTTAGTTTCAGCCAAAATAAAAAAGCCGTTAATCAGCGTGCTTTTACACGGCCGATTAACGGCTTACGTATATTTTACCTGCTCGCCAGCAGGAAAGAAACAATTACTTTTGTAATTGTTTCTTTAAAGATTTAATTATTCTATTTCTTACTTTTATTTTTCTATATAAATCAGCTTTTTCTAACTCTATTAAAAATTTAATCGCATCTGTTAAATATTCTTTAACATAATATAAATAATACTCAATATCAACCCTTTCATCGTCTTCGTATACCCGTTTATGCACAAAATAATTTATATTAAAATTATTATTTTGTATATACTTTTCCCTTTGTTCTTCAGTTTTTATTTCAATCACATTTGAACTGTCCAGACATATCGAGTAGCCGTCAAACCAGCTGCTTGATACCCAATTATTCATTGATTCCCACCCTACTCTTTCATTTTCAAACAATTCTTTTATTTCTTCTTTTCCTTTTTCTTTTAAATACACATCATATCTATACATAATAAACCTCCTCTATTTTTACCTGCGTATTTTACCCCCGCCTGCGGGGGAAGTTTTTGCCTGCCTTTTGTTTACGGGGTTTCAGGCGTTTCCCCGGGGCTTTTTTAAGCGGTTGCCCTTTTACCGCTTTCACCTCCTTCTTTTTTAATTACGTAGATTGCAAACATTGTTTGCAATCTTAATTCTTCTTCTTTTGAGTTAAAAAATTCTTCCAGTATCTTGTCCACGTCGTTGTAACACCCCTTCAATCTGTTTAAAACTTCATTCGTTTCTTCTTCTTCACTTCTCTCTCCTGATTGCTTGTCTACTCTAATTATTTTTATTTTTTTAATTTCATTTTTTCTTTTCATTTTTGCCTCCTTTTACCTGCGTATTCTGTCCCCCGCAGGCGGGGGAA